>ERZ1046876.129-NODE-129-length-61877-cov-15.892595_pt1 | contig 61877 bp, 67 predicted proteins | sample MGYA00383094_ERZ1046876 | MGnify/ENA primary metagenome ERZ1046876 (study PRJEB29581, sample SAMEA5548364) | metagenome | biome: marine; feature: coastal; material: water | depth 50 m | study: Short-term variability in the microbial, nano- and picoplankton...
GCCTTGTATCATATGAAATGCAACAAACAGATTATCCGCGTACTCGTGAAGATTTGCCAAATCACGAGCCTCGTGGTTGTCAGCGTGGTGCTTCATTCTCTTGGTACTTATATTCTCCACACCGTATTAAATATCCATTGGTTCGTGGTCGTCTACTTGATTTATACCGCGCTGAACGCGCTACCGGAAAAGATCCAGTAGAATCTTGGGAAGCGATTCAATCTGATAAAGCCAAGCGCGATTCTTATGTTAGTGTTCGTGGTCTAGGCGGGTTCGTTCGTGGAAACTGGGATGAAGTAGTTGAAATGACAGCTGCTGCAAACGTATACACAATTAAAAAATATGGCCCTGACCGTATTTATGGTTTCTCTCCAATTCCTGCTATGAGTATGATTTCATACGCTGCTGGATCTAGATACTTATCTATGATTGGCGCAGGTGTGGGCTCGTTCTATGATTGGTACTGTGACTTGCCACCAGCTTCTCCACAAGTATGGGGTGAACAGACTGACGTACCTGAGTCAGCTGATTGGTACAACTCTAAATATATTATTATTTGTGGTGCAAACCTACCAATGACACGTACACCAGACGCACACTTTATGACAGAGTCGCGTTATAACGGTACCAAAATTGTTTCAATGGCACCTGATTATGCAGAATATGTAAAGTTTGCTGATCTTTGGATGCCAGTTAAACAAGGTACGGATGCAGCTGCCTTTATGGCCATGGGTCATGTGGCGTTAAAAGAATTCCATGTTGATAAGCAAGATCCATATTTTGCTGAATATGCGCGTAGTTTTACTGACTTCCCAATGCAGGTTATCCTAGAAGAGGTTAACGGAAAATTGGTTACAGGTCGCTTCCTTCGCGCTTCGGACTTTGATAAGAATATGGGTGAAGATAACAACCCTGAATGGAAGACAGTTGTTTTCGATTCTAAATCAAATACCTTTGTTTCTCCAAACGGATCAATTGGTTATCGTTGGGGTGAAGAAGGTAAATGGAATATTCTAGAGCAGGCTGCAGGCAAGGAAATTGAAGCAGAGCTAAGTTGTATTGATAATTCTGATGCAGTTATCGATGTAACTTTCCCACACTTTAACCCAGAAGAGGGTGATACATTAGTTCGTAAGATTCCAGTACGCAAGCTAACCCTTGCTGATGGTAAAGAAGTAATGGTTACATCGGTTTGTGATTTACAAATTGCACAATACGGTATTGATCGTGGTTTGGGTGATAATTTAGCCACATCTTATGATGATGAAAGTGTTCCTTACACACCAGCCTGGGCTGCCAAAATTACAGGCGTTCCAGCTGCTGACTTAGAAAGAACAGGTCGTGAATTTGCTGATAATGCCTCTAAGACACGTGGTAAATCTATGGTGATTTTAGGCGCAGCGATTAATCACTGGTACCACAACGATATGAACTATCGCGGCATTATGAATCTACTGCATATGTGTGGTTGTGTTGGTCAATCAGGCGGTGGTTGGGCGCACTATGTAGGGCAAGAAAAATTACGCCCTCAAGCAGGCTGGGCACCAATTGCCTTTGGCTTAGATTGGAATAGACCACCACGCCATATGGCCTCAACAACTTACTGGTATTTCCATACAGATCAGTGGCGTTATGAGCGTGTTGAAGCGGACGAATTATTAGCATCAACAGCAAAAGCTAAATATAAGGGCAATCAATTAGCTGACTATAACGTTGCAGCGCAACGTATGGGTTGGACGCCTTCGATCCCACAATTTGATCAAAATCCGTTAGAGCTTGCTAAAGAGGCTGAAGAGGCGGGTGCGAAAGATGAAGCGGCAGTATCAGATTATGTTGCTAATAAGCTTAAAAGTGGTGATTTGAATTTTGCTTATGAAGATATCGATTCAGAAGAAAACTTCCCTCGTAACCTGTTCGTATGGCGTGCTAACTTAATTGGTAGTTCATCTAAAGGTCATGAGTACTTCTTGAAGCATTTACTAGGTTCACAAAATGGTGTACTTGCTGAAGGCACAGAAGGTGAGGCTTGTAAAGAAATTAAGTGGCATGAAAAAGCGCCGGTCGGTAAGTTGGACTTAATGGTCGATATTAACTTTAGATTGAATTCAACAGGTGCTTATTCTGATATTGTTTTACCAACAGCAACTTGGTATGAAAAAGCCGATCTTAATACGACAGATATGCATCCATTTATCCATCCATTGGGTAAGGCAGTTGATCCAGCTTGGGAGTCTAAGTCTGATTGGCAAATCTTTAAAACCATTGCTAAAAAATTCTCAGAATTATCAGAGAAGCATTTAGGTGTACAAAAAGATGTGGTATCTCTACCAATGCAACACGATACACCAATGGCTATGGCTCAACCTTTCGGTGAGGTAAAAGATTGGAAGAAAGGTGAATGTGATTTAATTCCAGGTAAGACAGCGCCAATTTTTAAAGTCGTTGAAAGAGACTATCCAAGTACTTATGCTAAGTATATTGCTCTAGGTCCATTAATGAATAAGCTAGGTAACAACATTAAAGGTATTGATTGGAATACTGATAAGGAGGTTGAAGATCTTGCAGTAATGAACGGCACTATTAAAGAAGAGGGTGTTTCTAAAGGTATGCCGTCACTTGCTGAAGATATTCATGTGTGTGATGCAGTTATGCGTATGGCGCCTGAAACCAATGGTGAAGTGGCGCATAAGTCATGGTCTGGTCAGTCTAAGAAGACTGGTATTGATCACTCGCACTTATACAGAGGTCGTCGAGATGAGAAGATCACTTACCGTGATATTGTTTCTCAGCCACGCAAGATTATTACCGCACCAACTTGGTCAGGTATTGAGTCTGAAGAGGTGAGTTACAATGCTTGTTACACTAATCTACACGAGCATATTCCTTTAAGAACGCTAACAGGCCGTGCGCAGTTCTACCAAGATCATGAGTGGATGTTAGACTTTGGTGAAGGTTTCTGCGCTTACAAGCCAGCAATTGACATGAAGACACATAACAACATTCCTGATAGCGTTAAGAAGAAGCCTCACTTAGTGCTGAACTGGATTACGCCACACTCAAAATGGGGTATTCATTCAACCTATCAAGATAACTTAAGAATGTTAACGCTTTTCCGTGGTGGTCCATACTTCTGGATTTCTGAGGAAGATGCAATATCAGTTGGTCTTGAGGATAACGATTGGGTAGAAGCGGTTAACGATAACGGTGCAACAACTGCAAGAGTAGTTGTTTCACAAAGAGTGCCAAATGGTATGGCGATGATGTATCACGCTCAAGAAAAGATTGTTAACGTTCCGGGCTCGCCAACCACAGGAAAGCGTGGTGGTATTTTGAATGCAGTAACAAGAACGGTGCCTAAGCCAACTCATATGATTGGTGGTTATGCACAACTATCTTACTCATTTAACTACTACGGCACAGTGGGATCAAATCGTGATGAATACGTTATTGTTCATAAGATTGAAGATCAAGATGTTGATTGGTTAGAAGAACCGTTGACGCCAGAAAGAGAGGCTCAGAAGAATCCTCCAGGCATCAACAATTAAACCATCTAGGAGAAGAAGAGATGAAAATAAGAGCACAAATTTCAATGGTACTGAACCTAGACAAATGTATTGGTTGTCATACTTGTTCAGTTACTTGTAAAAATATTTGGACCAACCGTAAAGGTGTTGAATACGCTTGGTTTAACAATGTTGAGTCTAAGCCGGGTATTGGCTTTCCCAAAAATTGGGAAGATCAAAGTAAATGGAAAGGTGGCTGGGAGCTTACCAAAGGCAAGTTAGAGCTTAAGGCAGGCGGACGTATGAGTAAATTGGCCAATATCTTTGCCAATCCTGATATGCCGGAAATTGATGATTACTATGAGCCGTATGATTTTAAATATCATAAGCTGCAGTCATCGCCGCTACTTGAAGCAGCACCAACAGCACGTCCTGTCTCGCAAATTACAGGCAAGGATATGGACAAGATTGAATGGGGCCCTAACTGGGAAGATGATCTTGCAGGTGAGTTTGAAAAGCGTTCTAAAGATGTCAATTTCAAAGATATTGAAAAAGAGATGTATAAGGACTTTGAGAATACATTCCATATGTATTTGCCTCGTCTATGCAATCATTGTCTTAATCCAGCTTGTGCGGCGTCTTGCCCATCGGGTGCAATTTACAAGCGTGAAGAAGATGGTATTGTATTAGTTGATCAAGACAAATGTCGTGGTTGGAGAATGTGTGTTACTGGCTGCCCTTATAAGAAGGTTTATTACAATTGGGAATCTGGAAAATCTGAAAAATGTATTGGTTGTTACCCACGCATTGAATCTGGCTTGCCAATGGCGTGTGCAGAATCATGTGTAGGGCGTATTCGTTATGTAGGTGTTATGTTATATGATGCAGACAAAATTGGTGACACTGCTGCAACACCTAATGAGACAGACCTATATCAAGAGCATTTAGATGTATTTATGGATCCAAACGATCCGGAAGTAATCAAGCAAGCTTTGGAGGACGGCGTGCCGCAATCATGGATTGATGCTGCTCAGAACTCTCCAGTTTATAAAATGGTCATGGATTGGAAGATTGCTTTCCCAATTCACCCTGAGTACAGAACTTTGCCAATGATGTGGTATGTTCCACCTTTGTCTCCAGTTCAATCTCAGATTGATAAGGGTACGATCCAAACATCAAATGGCGTTATTCCAACAGTTGACTCTGTACGTTTCCCTGCTAAGTATTTAGCCAATATGTTTACCGCGGGCGATGAGAAGCCAATTATCAACTCGATTAGTAAGCTACTTGCTATGAGAGCCCATCAACGCTTTAAATCAGTTGATGGAACGGATGGTAAAGAAGTATTGGCAGATGCAGGCTTGAGTGTTGAGCAGGCAGAAGAGATGTATCAGATGTTAGGTATTGCAAACTATGAAGATCGTTTTGTTATTCCAACCTCACACGAAGAGATGCGTCATGAAGACCCGTATGGTTTCCAGGGTCAAAATGGTTTTTCTGGTGGTAATACTAGTTCTCATGGTCCAGATGGTGGATCTGGGTTTAGCTTATTCCCATCAACCCGTAAAAAGTCATTTATTCCAGTAGAAAATATGCCTAGGCATAAAAGCAAGGAGAGTTAGCATGCAAATATTTAAGGTTATATCAAAACTTATCGATTATCCAAATAAAGAGTTGATGGAAAATTTGGATTCGGTGATTGAATTCGTGAAAGATTCATCAGAAATTGACGATAGCGAGAAAGCAGCTGTCATGGAGTTTATCTCTTGGATGGGGGTGCATACAGAAACAGGCCTGCAACAAACCTATGTCGAAACATTTGACATGGTGCCAGAACACGATCTACATATCACGCATCATATTTTTGGTGATGATAACAATCGTGGCCCTGCTTTGATTGATTTATCTGAGCATTATAAAGGCGAAGGTTTTGAGGTAAATGATGGCGAAATTCCTGATTTTCTACCTTTGATTTTAGAATATGTGTCAACGCTAAGTGAAATGGAGTCACGCATATTCTTAGGTGATGCTAAGAAAGTCATTAAGGTGATAGCGGACAATTTGGAAGAGGCTCAAAGTCCTTATTCTAAGTTGATTAGAATTGTTGAGAAGCGCAGCTATTTAGCTGAAGCAGCATAAGGAGAGATACTATGAGTTTAGATAACTTTTTATTTGGGGTTTATCCCTATATCGCTGGTGTAGTTTTTATTCTAGGTAGCTGGATTCGATTTGATCGAGAGCAGTACACTTGGAAAGCAGATTCGTCGCAGCTACTTGGTAATAAAGGCATGGTTATGGCTAGTAATTTATTTCATGTCGGTATTTTGGGTATTTTCTTTGGACATGCGGCAGGTATGTTGTTACCGCATAGTTGGTGGCAATTAGTAGCAACCGACGTTCAACATCAGTACATTGCTATTTATGCAGGTATGGTGTTTGGCGGTATGGCTGCTATTGGCGCCGCCCTTCTTTTTTATCGTCGTATGACAAACGAGCGCGTGAAAACGGTAAGTCGTTTTAGAGATAACTTTGTGATTTTTTGGCTACTGGTCACTGCGACATTAGGTCTTAATACGATTTTTGGTTCGCTACATCATGCTGAATCGGGAGATGTATCAACCATGCTAGTGTTGGCCGAATATGTGAAGAGTATTGCCACATTGAGTGTCGATCCAACTTTATTAACGGGCGTTTCATATACTTATAAGTTGCATATGCTATTTGGTATGACGTTGTTCTTAATATTTCCGTTCACACGCTTGGTGCACGTTTGGTCAGTGCCATTAGCTTATTTAATGCGCCCTTATCAAATTGTTAGAACGAAGCGGATTAAGACCCATCTATAAAATTTGCTTGATTAGAGGTAATGTATGGTGACTATGGAAGTAGATAATAAAAAAATAGAGCTAGATCCAGAAGGCTATTTGATCTATCCAGAAGATTGGAGTCATGATGTCGCACTTGAATTGGCCGGCTCAGAGCAGCTAAATTTAAGCGAAGAGTATTGGGTGGTGTTTGACTTTATGCGTCATTATTATGATGAGCATGGCGTGGCACCTGATGTTAGACACACAACCAAGCAAATGGCGATTGATTTTGGTATTGATAAAAAAGGCGCTAAGGCAAAATTATTTACTATGTTTCCTTATGGTTACGTGAAACAGGCTTGTAAGGTCTCAGGTATGAAGCGACCACGAGGCTGGAGTACTGGATAAGATTAGACCACTCATTTTGTTGAGCGCAGATGAATAGCGCTTAATAAATAATAAATTAGTGAATTGTATGCTTCCCTCCCTTTTTATAGAAAGGTCTGAACGCCTTTCTTAGGTATGCAGTTTGCTAATTTATTATTAATAGCATGTCGCTTTCTACCCGCCGGTAACTGGCGGATAAAAAGCAACTTCGTCAGTTTGCTGAATCACTAAAGCATCAGCTGCAATAGCTTGGTTAACGGCACATAAAATATTTTCTGGAAAATAATGCTGACCATGCTTATTGGCTAGAATTTTTCTTAGTTGCTTGACACTTGTTTGAGTGTTAATTTCAATCTCTTCACTGGAAATTTTAAGATTTTCTTTAAGAGATGCAAAGTATAGAATTTTCATTTTTACCCTCCAATTTCTACCATTTGTCTATTGCTGATATTATCAATAGATTTATTAAACACATGTTTCTCAGGTTTTTTGTTAATCGCATTAATAATCATTGTTTTTATTTCCTCATCGCTCAAATTAGAGCGTACTGCATCTTTTAAAGAAATACTGTCCTCTTGCCCTAGGCACAGAATAAGATCGCCTTTAGCGGTTAATCTAACGCGATTACAAGTTTGGCAGAAATGATTAGAAACCGCACTAATCACACCAACAGTTGTATTGGTATTGTTAATTTTGTAATTACTCGCAGGACCATCCGTTTTACTGGCTATTAGTGGTGTTAATTGGTCAGGAAGGTGCTGCTTAATCCTATCCATAATATCTTCTTCATTCATGTGATGTGATTGCATGCCAATACCCGCTTCACCAATTGGCATGGCTTCAATAAAGCGAATATCAATGCCTTTTTCGATGGCAAAATCAATCAAAGATTCGATCTCATCGTCGTTAACGCCTTGCATGGCTACTGCATTAATTTTAATCGGGTTCATGCCTGCTGCAATCGCAGCATCGATTCCTTTAATGACTTGTGCTACATCACCACCACGGGTGATTTCTTTAAACCGTTTAGGCATTAAAGAATCAATAGAAATATTGGCGCGATTAACGCCGTTTTTATAGAGTTTATCGGCAAATTTTTCTAATAGTTGGGCATTAGTTGATAAGGGTACATCGGTAATGCCTGGAATGCTACTAATGAGTTTGGCTATCTTGGAGATGCCGCGACGCAGCAAAGGTTCGCCGCCTGTTAGACGAACTTTAGAGACACCCATTTCAGCAAACAGCCTGACAATTCTTTGGATATCTTCATAGCTTAAGATATCTTCACGTTTACAGTTTGGCAGTAGCTCATCATCGCGACAATAAAAACATCTAAAGTTGCAATGTTCAGTTACAGAAAGCCTTAGATAGCTAATCTCGCGACCAAACTTATCGACTAATTTAGTCATGATCTTTAGAGGCTTGTCTAGAGTGTTGAGTGTCATTGGTCCAATGGCCAGATTTTCCGCCTTGTTTTTTCAGTAATTGCACATCGGTTATTTGCATAAACCGATCTACTGCTTTGCACATATCGTAAATCGTTAAAGCGGCGATATTAGCGGCTGTAAGTGCTTCCATTTCAACCCCAGTTTGGGCATTGAGTTTGGCAAAAGTGGTAATTTGAATGCCATTTTCAATAAATTCAAAATCCACACCAACTTTTGAAAGATTAAGACTGTGACACATTGGAATAAGATGGTGCGTTTGCTTGGCCGCCATAATGCCTGCAATTCTTGCTACAGATATAACATCGCCTTTTTTAAAGTCGTTGTCTTTAATTTTTTGTAGTGTTGTGCTTTTCATTAGAATTTTGGCCATTGCTTTAGCACTGCGTGTTGTGCTATCTTTGTTTGATACATCAACCATATTGGCCTCACCTTGGTGATTAACGTGTGTTAGTTTGCTCATAGCATCATTGTGTTTAAGGGGTAAAAATTAACCAGTTCACCTGATTTTAAGACAGTGTTTTCAGGGATTTCTGCAAAGCCGTCTGCCCATACCATTGAAGATAAAACATCAGAGCCTTGTTTGGGGTATTGGTTAAGTGTTGCAGGCAGGGTTGATTGATCTAGCTTAACTCTGACAAACTCTCGTCTTGGTTTGGGTCTATGCCAATCAAAATCAACAGCAACTTTAAAATGGGTATTTAGATAATTGCCACAGCCTTGAGTTTTTTTAATAAAAGGCCGGGCAAATAATAAGAAAGTGACCATGGCTGAAACAGGGTTTCCTGGCAGGCCGATAAAGGCTGATTGGCCAATTTGGCCAAAGGCTAACGGCTTTCCAGGTTTCATTTTAATACGCCAAAGATTGAGCTGACCTAGTTGCTCTACTGCAGGCTTAACATGGTCTTCTTCGCCAACAGAAACGCCGCCTGTGGTGATGATTAAGTCGCATTGATTTTGAAGCGAGTTTAAAGCGCTGATCGTGTCATCTAATGTATCTTTGATATGTTCTAGGTTGATAATATCGCAGCCTAAATTATTCAGCATAGCGACCAAAGCATATCGGTTTGAATCATAGATTTGCCCTGGGCGAAGCTCATCCCCAGGTTTAATAAGCTCATCTCCGGTGAAAAAAATACCCACCTTGATTTTCTTAAATACTGCTAGTGTGCTAATGCCTACAGAGGCTGCTAGTGCAATATCTTGAGCTTTAAGTGTTATACCTTTTGCTAAGATGGTATCGCCTGATTGAATGTCATTACCCATAGGGCGAATGTTTTCATTTAATGATAAAGGGCGCCAAGTTTCGATACTCTGACCTTCTTTAGAGAGCTCACACTCTTCTTGCATGATAACGGTATTTGTCCCTTGGGGAATGGGTGCACCGGTAAATATTCGCGCTGCACATCCAGGTTGTAGTTCAGTGCCTGTTGTGCCTGCAGGAATTCTCCCAGTAATAGCAAAGGAAAGACCACCAGGTTTATTTATTTGCTCTTCTTGCAGGTGAATAGCGTAGCCATCCATTGCAGAGTTGTCAAACCCGGGTACGTTGATATTAGATCGGATATCAGCGCTTAATACGCGCCCCAGTGCTTCATCAAGTTCTAGCGACTCAGTGGTGCTAATAACCTTGACTGCATTAGTTAGGGTGGCTAGCGCTTGATCGGTTGATAGCAGTAGTTGCGGTATTTCGTCACAGCCACATTCAGCGTTTTGATCACTCATTGGTTAATACTCTATTGTCTATAAAAAAGGCGTTTAATTGTATCATATGCTTATTAATTGTCCGATAACATAACCACATGAAAAATATAAGTAAATGCGATGTTAGTGTTGTCATCCTTGCTGGTGGCCAAGCCTTGCGTATGGGTAATAAAGACAAAGGCTTGGTTTTATTTAATCAAAAACCGCTTATCCATTACGTGGTGCATGCCGTTAGCCAATCAGTGAGTAGTATATGGGTGAGCGCTAACAGAAACCTTGACCTATATCAAAAATTTGGCCAAGTAGTTAGTGATGAGCTACCTGGTTATCAGGGTCCGTTAGCTGGTATTTCTGCTGTGTTAAATCAGATCGAGACTCGATATTTGCTGGTTGTTCCGTGTGATGGACCTTATATTAATACAACCTTATTCGAAAGGCTGTCTCACGAGATGCTAACAAAGCAAGCCAAGTTGTGTGTGGCTAGTGAGAAGGGCCGTTTACATCCAACTTTTGCATTGCTTGAAACTTCTATTAAAACTAAGCTGGAGCAATACCTGCAAAGTGGACAAAGAAAGCTCGGACAATTTTTTAAAGAAAATAATGCCATTGAGGTAGATTTTTCGGACTCTGCCGAATTGTTTGTCAATTTTAATACACCTGAAGATTTACTGAAGCGTTAGCTGATGATGGATATTGAGGCTTTTAACAAAGTTTTATTTTTCTGGTTTATTTTTTATATAACGCCTGGCCCAGTGTGGTTGGCCGTAATGGTGACAACCGCACAGAAAAGCAGCCGACAAATTATCGGTTTCTTTTTAAGTGTTTTCTTAATGGTTAATCTCATCGTTCAAGCCCCTCAAGCCTTTATAAGTGTTGTTTTTATTGACACGGTGATGAGATTATTTGGAGAAATTGGCTTTATTTTTTACTTTTTAGGCGGCGCTTATATTTTTTATTTAGCAGTAAAAGCGCTTAAAGCTCATCAAGCAGAATCAACCCTGCAGTTGAGTTTTGGAAACTTGGTGTTGATCATGCTGTTATCACCTAAGATTTGGATATTGTTTCCTTCTGGTGCACTGATTGCTAATCAACTGGATTTGGGTTTAATGGCTAATGCCAGTATTTATGCGCTAACAATGTTTATCATCTCTAGCGTGCTCTTCTTCTTTTATGTGATGGTTGGAAAAGTGGGTCAAAAAATATTAAAAGACAATTTTTCATATTTGGTGTTTTTGCTATTGAGCGGGTTTGCAATATTTTTATTATTTGAAGGTGTTCAGGCGATTTTATAACGCCCATTTATCCATTTGATTGGTATCGCTGTCTTTAGCCTCAACCCATTTAGACTGCTCATTAGTCTGTTCTTTTTTCCAAAAAGGCGCCTGAGTTTTTAAATAATCCATGATAAATTCACAAGCCTCAAAAGCAGCTTTTCGATGTTTACTGGTGGTAACAACTAACACAATCTGATCATTAATAGACAGCTTTCCAATGCGGTGAATAATGGTTGTGTTGCCAAGAGCCCAGCGCTTTTGGGCTTGTTCTGCAATCGTGTTTAAGGCTTTTTCTGTCATACCTGGATAATGCTCCAAGGTCATGGATTGAATGCTTGAATGCTCAAGATCTCGTACCGTACCAACAAAACTAACCACAGCGCCAATATCGCTATCATTGGCCCTAGCAAGCGCCACTTCAGTGGTTAGATCAAAGTCAGATTTTTGGACAATAATTTTGTTCATATTTTTTTATTATAGGGGTATGTCACCTGATCGTTTGTCCTTTTTTATTAGTTTATTCTAATATTCTGAATAAAATTTGGTATAATTGATACCAGTTAATTCCCAAAGACGGGAACAGCAACAAACACAGACGTTTATTTTTTAAATCTATTTACTAGGTTTTAAAATAAGCGTTTTTTTTTGCCAATTTTAAAGATGAAGTTGGCCCCAAGGTATTGAAGCCGGATATTGTCTATGCATTTTGCTAAAGACAATATCCGGCTTTTTTTTTGGCTTAACGTCAGTGATTAATTAATGCATAGAAGGATATAGAATGAAAAATTTAGTGATAGTTGGCTCAGGAATGAGCGCGATGAAAGTAGTGGACGAAGTATTAAAAATAGATCCCTTAATGTATCACATTACCATTATTGGTGCAGAAACGGTATTGCCATACAATAGGATTATGTTGTCACCGGTTTTAGCGGGAGAGAAAGAATTTGACGATATCAAAACGCATGATGATAATTATTTTGCTCAAAACAATATTGTTTTTAAGCCAGATTGTGAAGTGACAATGGTTGATAGGAAGTCTAAGTATGTTTCTATTAATGCCCTTGAGAGCCATGGAAGTGAGGTGATTCATTATGATCGTTTGGTTATTTGTACCGGGTCAACACCGTTTATTTTGCCCTTGCCTGGTAAGGAGCTTGAAGGCGTGGTTTCGTTTAGAGATATCTATGATGTTGAATACATGCAGGCTGAAGCTGGAAAAAATAAGAAAGTAGCTGTTATTGGCACAAGCTTATTGGGTCTTGAGGCGGCAAACAGCCTTGTTTTAAAGGCTAGGCAATTGGCAAAGGGGTTTTACTGTGGTAATGCGGCCATTCGTAGCGAATTGGATAATTTCGACGATAAATCTCAAAATTTTCTAAATTTTTAATGGCGATTGTGTCTTGTTTAAAATCGTAAATCTCGTTAAGAGAATCAAGCAAACTATCACTTTTTAGTGTTAAAACACCAGGATTTATGAGGTTTTTAATGTTTTCTTGCTGTTTTTTACCCAAAAATTCACATAAAGCCTGATAAACCATAAAACTTCCCATGAATTTGGCATCAACTGAGTGTCCAGCGATGTGAGGTGAAGCTAAATACGCGGTTTTTTGTAAGTTTTGGTTAATATTTGGCTCATTTTCCCAACAATCGATCACATTTTCAAGCGTTTGCGTTTTTTCCCAAATTTTTTCATCGATTACACCACCACGCGCGGCGTTAAAAAGGATGGTTTGCTCGTTAATATGGTGAAAATTAGCCTGATTAAGCAGTTTAAAGCTTGGATATTGGCCGTCAAACGTCAAAGGTGTGTGAAAAGTGACAATATCAGCACTGAGTGCAGTATCTAGATCTACAAAATTTCCCAAATTTTCATTATGCTGACGAATTGGGTCATTAAGCAAGGTTTTAATACCTAGGAGCTCTGCTTTTGCTGCCAAGCGTGAGCCAACATTGCCCACACCAATAATGCCTAAGGTTTTTTCTTGATAATTAAATTTGTGCTTTTCAGCTAAATTCAAAATCGTGCTAATGACAAATTCCGCTACCGCCATCGAGTTACAACCTTGGGCGGAGAAAAACTCAATACCATTGTTTTTGAGATAGTCTTGATCAACATGGTCAAGCCCCGCAACAGTCGAGCCGACAAATTTAATCGAGCTGCCTTCGAGCAAGGCTTGGTTGACTTGGGTGCGTGAGCGTACGATCAATACATCGCAATCTTTTACAGACTCAGTATTAATATCACGTCCAGCCATTGTAACAATCTCCCCAAATTGTGAGAAGATTTCATCATAAGCGTAGCAGGCATCATCTATTACTAATTTCATGGTTACCAGTTAATTTGTTGTAAGTTGTTTATTTTAAGATACTCATTGGTCTTGGAGAAATGTTTGCAACCAAAAAAGCCTTTATAAGCAGAAAAAGGTGATGGGTGTGAGGCGACTAATACTAGGTGTTTATCGGTATTGATCAGTTCGGATTTTTGTTGCGCGTGTGCACCCCATAGTAAAAATACCAGGTTTTGTTTATGATCACTGAGTTGTTGGATCACGGCTTCGGTGAAATTAATCCAAGGGGTTTTTGCATGCGACCCTGGAGAGTTTTTCTCAACGGTGAGCGCACTATTAAGCAGTAGTACGCCTTGAGATGCCCAGCGTTCTAGATTGCCACTGGCATTGGGAGTAATGCCCAGATCCAACTCTAATTCTTTGTAGATGTTGAGCAGCGAAGGCGGGATTTTTATACCGTCGGGCACCGAAAAGCTTAATCCGTGTGCCTGGTGTTCGTTATGATAAGGGTCTTGTCCAATAATAACCACCTTGGTATTGGCAAAATTGCTAAGCTCAAACGCTTTAAAAATGCATGCTTCAGGTGGAAAAATATGGACATTATGACTTTTTTGATATGCCAAAAAATCGGTTAATCGCACAAAAGATTCTTGTTGAAATAAAGGCCCTAAATACTCAGACCAGTCGTTATTTAAAGTCCTGCCCACCATAGCCTTAACCGATAGCCCAACGTGGTGACATAGCCCACCTCACTAAATTGAATTCGCCCCTTGGTATTAACAAAAAAACTACTGGGCGTACCTTTCACACCAAACAGCTTGGAAATAGAGCCAGACTGGTCATTAATAATATTATCAAGTTGCATGTTGTTTTCTTCAGCATGCGTTTGAATTTCTAAATCACTGCCCGATTGAATGGCAATATTAAGCACTTTGTAATCTTTTGAAATAGCTTGAATGTTGTCATTTTCTAGATTGCATACTGGACACCAAGTGGCCCAAAAGTGAATGAGCATGCCTTGATCGGGCAGTGGATTGGAGTTTATGACTTCGCCACTCAGTGTTTGAGAGCTAAAGCTTGGTACCAATCCTGTTGTTAAATCTTGCTGTTGGTAAGTGCGAATAATAAAAATGGCTAAAATAACCATCATGAATTGCATGAGGGTTTTTCGATTAGGTCGTTTAATTTTCATGTTGAATATTATAGCTTAAGGATGAGTATGACTGACTGGATACAACGTTGGCAGGATAATAAAATTGGCTGGCATCGAGACCTACCCAATAGCAAATTAATTGAATTTATTGATTGTCTTGAGTTGAGTCCTGGCGATACGGTTTTTGTGCCTTTGTGTGGCAAAAGCCAAGATATGATTTATTTAATGGAGCAAGGTTATCAAGTGCTTGGTGTAGAGTTAAGCGCTTTAGCGGCTGAGCAATTTTTTGCTGAAAACCAATTGACTTATCAAAAGCATCAAGAGGGTTGTTTTGAGGTTTATAGCGCTGACAATATTCGTCTTTATATTGGAGATTTCTTTGAATTGTCTAAGCAGCAACTCAGTAGTGTTGTAGCGGTTTATGACAGGGCGGCTTTAATCGCACTACCGACGGGGTTAAGGGTGAAATATACACAACATTTATACGCTATAATAGCTAAAGGTTGCCGGGTATTGTTATTAACTTTAAATTATCCGCAATCACAAATCAGTGGCCCGCCTTTTGCGCTAAATCAACAAGAGGTATTGTCACTGTATGAGAATGGGTTCGAATGTCAACTATTACAATGTTTTAATGACCTAGAAAATGAGCCCAAGTTTCAACGTGAGAACGTTGATTTTATTGAAAAAGCAACTTATTGTTTGCGTAAATATTAAGAGGAAAAAATGGCTAAAAAAATAAAAGGCGTTGTCGCGCAATTTGGTACTAAAGGGTATGGATTTATTACCGGTGATGATGATGAAAAATATTTTGTTCATCAGAAAAATATCTTTAATAAATCACGCCTAAAGGCAGGCACAAGAGTTGTGTTTGGTGCTGAGGAGTCTGAAAAGGGCTTGGTAGCTACAAATGTTGAGCTTGAAGATGGCTCGAAAATGGCAAGTTTAGGAAGATCGTCAAAAGCGTCTTCAGGTTTATCAAATGGCACGATTAAGGCTGCATTAGCCATCTTGTTTATTGCTCAAGCCGTGGTGATTTACAAAGTATTTTTCACCAGTGTTGCTGGCTAAATGAAAAAAATTCTATTATTGATGTTGTTATCGCTTTCTTTAGGTGGTTGCCTTTCAACGCCTGCCGTTACAGTTAACAACATCTGCACGTTAATGGATGAAGAAGTGAGTTGGTATCGTTCTGTTAAAGCGGCTGAGAAAAAATACGGCGCGCCAGTACATGTGGCTTTAGCGATTATGTATCAAGAATCTCATTTTGCTTCGGATGCCAAACCGCCTAGAGAAAAACTCTTTGGTGTTGTACCATGGTTTAGACCGACAACGGCTTACGGCTTTGCTCAAGTAACAGATGACACTTGGGAATGGTATCAGCTGAAAACGGGTAATCATAGTGCAGATCGTGATGATTTCGATGATGCGGCGGATTTTGTTGGTTGGTATATTGTGCAATCGTCAAAACGTTTTGGTATTGCTAAATCTGACACCTACAATCAATATTTGGCATATCACGAAGGTCATGGCGGCTTTAAGAGTAAGACTTACAACAAAAAACCTTGGCTGAAAAAAGTAGCCCGCAAGGTGGATGATAATGCACAGCGCTATAAGCGCCAACTTAACCAATGTTCTTCTGAGCTAAATAGCAATAGTATTTGGAGTTTGTTTTAATGGCGGATTGGCATAAGGCGCTTAGTCAGCCACCCAAAGAAGGTGCGATGGTTGAGGTGGAAATTCAAGGTCAAAAACTATTTATTACCCTGAATAACGGCCAATTATATTGCGCTGAAAATCGCTGCCCCCATGAGGATATCGAGCTAACACTAGGATGCCTAAAGGGCAATCGAGTCAAGTGCTCTTTACATGGTTATAGTTTTGATTTAGCGACTGGCGATAGCTCAGAAGAAGATGTGGATAATATGCAAACTTATCCTGTCAAGCAAGAGAATAACGAAATTTATATCGAGGTTTAATCATGAGTACTGACTCACAAGCATTAATGAAATCTATTATTCAACGTGTGGCCACTGGCCCAGACTTGAGTAAAAATATCGACTTTGAAGAAGCTAGAGACGGCATGCAAGCGATTTTGCGGGGTGAAATTGACGATGTTCAATCGGCTATCTATTTGATTGCGCTACGTATGAAACGCGAAACCATGGATGAAAATACCGGTATTTTGGCCGGTATTTTGGCGCAGAGTGATAAACAGTCTGTTGATGTGGATGAGTTGGTAGACTTAGGCGATCCTTATAGTGGCTATAATCGCTCAATCCCTATTTCGTCTTTTTTGCCACCCGTTTTAGCTGAACTAGGTTTGCCCACCGTCATCCATGGCTTGGATAGTGTATCGCCAAAATTTGGCTTAACGCATCGCCATATTAATGAAGCACTAGGGTTAAGCGTTGATCATTCAACAGCAGAGGCTAAAGCTCGATTAGAAGATCCAAGTATTGGCTGGTCTTATATTGATCAAGCTAGCTACTGTAGTGGTTTGCATGATATGGTTGGGCTGCGAAATCGAGTTATTAAACGTACGGTTATTAATACAGTAGAAACTTTGATTGGCCCGTTGCGCGCTAAGAAAACCCATTCTATTTTGGGCTATGTGCACAAGCCTTATCCGCCAATCTATGCGGAATTAGTTAAGTCTTCTGGTATGGATAGCGCCCTCTTGATACGCGGTGTTGAAGGCGGCGTTATTCCGTCTTTGCGCCAAAAAGGACTAATGGTATCGTATGAAGGAAATGTTGAGCAAGATCGAGTAGATATCGAGCCTGCTTCATTAGGAATTGAGCAGGATATGCGTGCTATTTCATTCCCACCTGAATTAGATGTTCATCATGATATCCCAGCTTTAGCGCAATATACGGTTAAATTGGGTAGGGCGGCTTTGGCTGGAGAAAAAGGCCTTTTTTATGATGGCTTGGTGCTCAGTGCTTCACTTGTACTTTGGCATACCAAAAAAGTGAAAACTCTATCTGAAGCAGCAGACATGGTTAGATCTGTATTAGATTCGAAAAAAGTATTAGCGCGACTCAAGTAGCTTATTAATTAATTTTTCAGCAATTGCCACATCGAAAAACCCGACTTCCTGCATTTGAATAATGCCATTTTTATCAATAATAGCCACCTCCGGTGTGCCGCGAGTTTGATAGCGCTTCATAGTTTCAGGTGTAAGCTGCCCTGGTAATAATCGATCATCGCCGACCAAATGATTAATACCTCTTATTTTTAGAAAGATTTTTAAAACGCTTAGTGTTTGGACGCTGTGACCTTCAAATACAGTGTGAATTGATAGTATTTTTAATTTTCCTGCTTTAATCTGTTGCTGATATTTCTCCTCCCATTGATGCATCAGTGGAATGGAAAAAGTGTTACATCCAGGACACCAAAGTTGGAAAAAATCGATAATTACTACTTGTCCGCGTAAATCATTAATACTAATGCTATCGCCATTGATCCAGTGAGCAACATCAAATTCAGGCGCTTTTTGCCCAACAGCTGCTGTCGCATTTAAATTAAATAATAGTAAAAGTGTTATCAATAGTCTCATATTTTTTTATTGGCCAAGTTAGCTTATATTTAACTATACGAGTATTAGTTTAATAGAGTTTCAAAAAAAATAGTAAAAACCCAAAAGCCGCTTATTAGGCGGCTTTTGAGCAGAGGAAGGGGAGTTGGCTATTTAGCTGGGGGAAGCGGGCCCTGCGCAGAGTTCACGCTTGGTAAAATATCTACGCAAAACAACAACAGGGTTGTAGCCTTTTTTAATCAGTTTCTTAGCTTGTCTTTTTGTCATTTTTTATACCTATGTTGTTATTAATTAATCAGGGTGACTGCAGCATTGACAGCTTCATTGTGCTTAAAGGTGAGATTGTTGCCTGATGCGGCTTGGTGGCAAGCAATACAACCTTTATCTTTGCCGACTCTTACTTGAGTGTTTTTTACAAACAACTCACCATTCGGTTTGTACTTTGCCCAAAACCAGTCTGCATGCTTAGAGTCGTATCCAGGGATTTTATGCATGACAGTAATTGCCTTTAACCACTTCTTTGGATTTTTAGCCACTTTTTTAGGGGTAATACCTGGACCGCCATAGTTGAATTTAACCAGGGTTCTTTTGTTGTTAATGTTGCCTTCTACAACCGCTCTGACAGGTCCGTGTGGTGGACCACCTATGTATAGATTTTGCGGTGCTTGCATGAAGGATTTTTGTTGTAATTGATTAAATAAATCAGCAGCTATCTTTTTATCTGTTTGTGCAAATGCTAGGCTTGATAAAGCTATTAGCGTTGCACTTAGGATGATTTTTTTCATTATTTTTTTCACCTTTTTATAAAATTAATAATCTGTTTTTTGTCACAGTACTTATTTATACGTGGGTACTTTTGCCATAGTTTCAAAAAATGTGAAATAAAATTTAGACATTAAAAAAGCCGCTATATAAGCGACTCTTTTGATTAGTAAATATCACCCTGTTGATAATATTTGTTTATACGTAAATCGTTTCAAAATTTATGATAATTGATTGCGATACTCAATTCTAGTTGGGCTGTACATGGGTTTGTCGCTTGATTCAATAGAGATAATTGCCTCACCCCCTTTAAGCATTTGTGCAATTTTTGGACTCATAGAAACTACTTTATCACCTGCATTAGGCAGGATACTAATAAAGTGAGTGACACCATCTTTTTGCACCCATAGTGCGCAAACTTCATTTTTGCCCACCAGCATTGGATTAACAGAGGCAATTGAGAGTTTATGGTTATCGATATCAGCATTCACTTCCCAGCCAGCTTTAGCGTTAATGATGGCCATTGAGTAAGGGTCTGAAATTTGTGAAGTTTGCTCAAATAGCATAAGACTGCCAAATGCTAGAAAAATAGCGGGCAATACATATAGCCACATTCTAAAACGAGAGGCGAGCACTTGCTGCCAAGACTCTTTTTCAGAGTTGATTTGTTGGCTGATGTTGTTCCAAATTTTTTGCGAGCTGTCTTTGTCAAGTGGCGCTTGAAGTTGTAAAGCAGAGAGTTTTAGATGGGCATCTTCAACTTCTTTTAAAAAAGCAGGCGTTAAATCAATAGCTGCTTTTTGCTCTTGAGTCAAAAGCCCGAGCGCATATTCATAAGCGAGATTTTTTGAACTAGACATGAGCATTCTCCAAACATTTTTTTAAAATTGGTAAAGATCTTGAAACCCAAGTTTTAACCGTGCTAACAGGTGAGCCAACTGATTTGGCAATAGTGTCATAAGTTAGCCCATTGAAATAAGCCATAAACACCACAGTTTTTGATTCTGCTTTAAGCTGGCCTAAACATTCATGGAGCTGTTTGTTTGCCTCATTATTCTCCAAGCTATCCAAGAAGTGTACTTGATCATCTTTAATAATACTAAGCTCAAAATCATCTTGAATGGGTAGCTCGTGCTTACGCACGTAATCAATCGCGTGGTTTCTAGCAATGGTTGACATCCAAGTCATCATATTAGCCCTCGTAGCATCATAAGTATCTATTCGATTCCATATCTTTACATAAACTTCCTGTAGGCAGTCCTCAGAAAGCTCCTTTCTCTTTAATATACGGATGATGACGCCAAAAAGACGCACAGATGTTAGCTTATATATTTGCTCAAAATTTTTCTGGGTTTTGTTTTGTTGTAATTTTTCAAAATAAAAGACTAAGTTTTTATCCATGATTGAAACTATTGAGAGAGATATGTCGTATTGTAAAGTGTAGAGCGTCAAAAAAGTATATTTAGTGCAAACAGTGGTCAAGGAGGAGTGATGGCAATCGATAAAAGCGCAGTAATAAGTATGACAAAAAATGAGTTAAAAACATTAATCCAGTCTAACCCGTGTTATGCACCTCAGGCTATTGCTATGTATTATGAGGATCAACATAATTTTGATCCTGAGAGAAAATGGCAAGAGAAATTTGCAAGCTATAATGCCTGTCGATATATTGATTATGGCAATACACATTGGGATATTAATAAGAAAAATAGCGAGGTTTAAATGAATACTAATCATAAATTAAAAAGCATTATGACAATGATTGGGCTTGCATCTATAGTGTTTGTGAGTAGTTGCAATGCACAGAACGGACCCTCTAAAAACGGTTTTGATTTGTCTAATGCCAGTATCCCTGTTGAAAAAATACTATCAGGTGGTCCTGGGAAGGACGGTATTCCTGCAATTGATAACCCACTCTTCGTGACTAAATCCCAGGCTGATTTTATAAAAGATAGTGATCGAGTGTTGGCGTTGGAAATCAAGGGGATTGCTAAAGCTTATCCGATTAATATTCTTAACTGGCATGAGATTGTCAATGACAAAATTGGTGATCAATCTTTTGTGGTTACTTATTGTCCATTGTGTGGAACTGGTGCGGTTTTTTCAGCAGACGTTAAGGGTAGGCATTCTCGTTTTGGTGTATCAGGGTTGTTGTATAACTCAGATGTACTTTTATATGATGACCGGACTGAGTCGTTATTTTCCCAGATTTTGTCAAAAGCCATTAGCGGCCCATTGGTGGGTGAGAGTTTGACGCCATTGGTTAGTACCCACACTACTTGGGGGAAATGGAAAACTTTGTATCCAGATACACAAGTTTTATCGACTGATACAGGGTATGTAAGAGACTATACACGTAACCCTTATGGTGATTACGGCTCTAGCCGAGTGCTATATTTTCCAGTGCCTAGCTCAACAGATAATCCTGATACTTTTCACCCTAAAGAAACTGTTATCGGGCTGATTGATGGTGGCAATATAAAGATGTATCCTTTTAGTGAGTTGGATAAAAATGGGCAGTCTGAATTTGTTGACATAATTAATGGAAAGCGTTATACCGTTATTTGGGATAGTGTGAATAAATCGGCTCAAATTAAAAATGATAATTCTCAATTAATTCCTACCGTGCAAGGGTTTTACTTTGCTTGGAATGCTTTTTATCCAGAATCAAAAATATACATTTCAAAATAATATATTTTTCTTCAGATTAGTGGTTGAATTTATTTTGATTAGGCGTAAGATAACCATCAAATATTCGGGGGAATAATGCAAACAACAGATACCTTTAGCGCCATCATCAATCTGATGCCAGTTTTGTTTGTCTGGCTATTAGGCCTAATTTTTGCAGTGGTTGTTCTGACATTTATATTTGATGTCACTCAGAGTAAAAATGCCATCTTAAGAAACTACCCTGTTATTGGACATTTTCGCTATTTATTTAGTAATTTAGGGGAGTTTTTTCGTCAATATTTCTTTGCCATGGATCGTGAAGAAATGCCGTTTAATCGTGCTGAGCGGGAATGGGTGAATCGAGCCTCAAAAGGCAAAGACAATACCATTGCTTTTGGATCGACAAAAAATCTTAATATACCAGGCTCAACCATTTTTATTAATTGTCCTTTCCCTATGTTGGACAGTGATGCAGTGGAAACCAGAACTGTCATTATTGGCGAGGGTTATAACAAGCATCCTTATGCTGCTCAATCAATCTTTAATATTTCAGGTATGAGTTATGGCGCTATTTCTAAACCTGCAGTATTAGCATTATCTGCTGGCGCCAAAAAAGCAGGTTGTTGGATGAATACTGGTGAGGGCGGGTTGAGCCCTTATCATCTTCAAGGTGGTGCAGATTTGGTCTTTCAAATTGGCACAGCTAAGTATGGTGTTAGAGATGACAAGGGTAGTTTGGATGATCAAAAACTGGCGGATATTGCTCAGAACGATCAAGTAAAAATGTTTGAAATTAAAGTGTCACAAGGTGCCAAGCCCGGTAAAGGGGGAATTTTGCCAGGGGTGAAGATTACCACCGAAATTGCAAGTATTAGAGGCATACCAAAAGGTGTGGATTCAACTTCTCCTAATCGTCATTTTGAAGTTTCAAATGCCAGTGAGCTGCTTGACATGATTAACCATGTTCGAGATGTGACAGAAAGACCAGTGGGCTTTAAAACCGTTATTGGCCACATAAGATGGCTGGAGGCTTTATTAAATGAGGTGAATAAGCGCGGTGTTCAGAGTGCACCTGATTTTATTACGGTTGATGGTGGCGATGGCGGTACGGGCGCAGCACCTATGGCACTCATGGATAACGTAGGTTTGCCACTTAAAGAAGCACTACCTTTAGTGGTGGATAAAATCATGCAATGTGGCTTGGAAGATAGAATTAAAGTGATCGCTTCTGGCAAGTTGATTACCCCAGCGGATGTTGCTTGGGCAATTTGTGCAGGTGCAGACTTTGTCACCTCAGCGCGCGGGTTTATGTTTGCTATTGGCTGTATTCAATCGCTAAAATGCAATAAAAATACTTGCCCAACTGGTGTTACCACACACAATAAGCGCCTGCAAAAGGGCTTAGATCCTGAAAACAAGGCTGTTAAAGTGGCTAATTATGTTGAAAATATGACTCAAACAGTTGAGGTAATCGCACACTCATGCGGCGTTAAAGAGGTGCGACTTTTAAATCGAACACATGTTAGAATTGTTCAAATTGACGGCAAGTCCATCCCTATGGATGAGTTGTTCCCACTATGTACTGAAGGAGAAAATAAATGAAGGCGTCAGATCTATTTGTAAAAGCGTTAGAAAACGAAGGTGTAGAGTATATTTTTGGTATTCCTGGTGAGGAAAACCTAGATTTACTCGACTCCTTGCGCGGCTCAAATATTAAATTTATTTTAACGCGTCATGAGCAATCAGCTGCTTTTATGGCAGCGACCTATGGGCGTTTAACGGGCAAAGCTGGTGTATGTTTGGCGACTTTGGGTCCAGGTGCAACTAATCTGGTAACCGCTATTGCTTATGCGCAATTAGGTGCTATGCCAATGGTGGTTATTACTGGGCAAAAGCCCATTAAAGCGGGCTTACAGGGAAAATTTCAGATTTTAGATATTGTTAGAATGATGGAGCCTTTGGTTAAAGATTCTGACCAAATTGTTTATGGAAGGCAAATTCCCGCTTTAGTACGCGGCGCATTTCGTATCGCTGAAGAGGAGCGCCCAGGTGCGGTGCATCTAGAGCTACCAGAAGATATTGCCAGGGAAGAAGTGGAAGACGATAGAGTTTTCCCTAGGCAAACCATTCATCGTGTATTTGCTAGTGATCGCGCCATTGAAAAGGCAGTAAATGTGATTAAAGCTGCAAAACGACCTTTGCTCTTAGTAGGTGCGGGCGCTAATCGTAAACGTATTAGAAAGCCGCTGTCTGATTTTGTTAATAAAACTGGCATTATGTTTTTTAACACACAAATGGGTAAAGGCGTGCTGAGTGGTGACGATTCTCATTTTATTGGAACAGCTGCATTTTCTTCAAAAGATTACGTTCATGAGGCCATTAAAAAAGCAGACTTAATTATTAATGTGGGCCATGATATTATTGAAAAACCTCCTTTCATTATGAAAGGTAATGAACAAAAAGTGATTCATGTTAATTTTCATTCGGCACAGATTAAAGATATTTACTATCCACAGGTTGAAGTGGTTGGTAATATTTCCAACTCGATGGATCGAATCAATGAAGCGCTCAATGAGTGTTATGCGTGCAATCGAGACTGGATAAAACCAATTCGTGAAAAAACACGCAATGCTATTCATTCCCTAGATAACGATACTTCGTTTCCAATGGTGCCGCAGCGAGTCGTGGCAGATGTGAGAAAAGTGGTGGATGAAGACGGTATTGTATCGTTAGACAACGGCATGTTTAAACTTTGGTTTGCCAGGCATTATCATACGCATCAGCCTAATACATTATTGCTAGATAATGCTTTGGCAACTATGGGTGCTGGTCTGCCATCTGCAATAGCGTGTGCGCTGATGTATCCAGAGCGTCAAGTGGTTGCAGTGTGTGGTGATGGTGGTTTTATGATGAACTCCCAAGAGCTAGAAACAGCCGTAAGACTAAAACTTAATTTGATCACAATCATTTTTAATGACAGTGGTTATGGCATGATTAAATGGAAGCAAAAAGGACAAGAACTGCCTGATTTTGCATTGGATTTTAACAATCCAGATTTTGTCATGTATGCGAAAAGTTATGGTGCCATTGGACATAGGATAGCTTCTAGCGAGGGGCTTATCCCAACCATGCAAAAAGCCTTTGCTGATGGCGGTGTGCACGTGATCGATTTACCGATTGATTATTCGCAAAACACCAAAACATTGCTAGATGATTTAAAACAATTTAATAATTAGAATAACTATGTCAAATTTATTACAGGTTAAACAAGCTTATACAGGTGAAGTATTAAAAGAGCTGAAAATGCATGATAGCAAACAGGTTGATCAGATGCTAACAACGGCCCAAACATTGCACCAGCAAGGCGCCTTACCTGTTTATGAGCGTGTTAATATATTAAGAAAACTGGCTGATTTGGTCGCAAATGAGCATGAGCAGTTTTCACAACTGATTGCCAATGAAGGTGGCAAGCCAATTCGTGATGCTCGTGTTGAAGTAACACGTGCAGTAGGCGGTATTCATATTGCGATTGCTGAAATTCAAACTAGTCAGGGCACTGAAATTCCAATGGATTTAAGCGCCGCAGGCAGTGGACGCAAGGCTTTTACAATTTTAGAGCCAATTGGCGTGGTAGTGGCGGTCAGCGCTTTTAATCATCCGCTGAATTTAGCCATTCATCAAGTTATTCCTGCAGTTGCAACAGGCTGTCCGGTGATTATCAAACCAGCAGAACTGACGCCTTTATCAACCTTGCGCTTAGCAGAGCTTATTTTAGAAGCTGGTCTGCCAGCAGGCTGGGTGCAAGTGGCACTGACTAATCGGGAGAATTCGGAAAAATTAGTCACTGATTCCCGAGTAGCTTTTTTTAGTTTTATTGGTTCTAGCAAAGTTGGCTGGTATCTGAAGTCTAAGCTGGCACCTGGCGTGCGCTGTGCGCTAGAGCACGGTGGTGTAGCACCACTAATTTTTGATCAGTATGCTGACGAAGAGGGTTTTGTTAATGGCGTGGTTAAGGCAAGCATGTATCACTCTGGCCAAGTTTGTGTCTCTGTGCAACGTGTTTATGTGCCTCAAAATCGAGCCAATGAATTGGCGCAGAAAATTGCTGATATTGCTGCTAAACAAGTAGTTGGTGACGCTATTAATGAAGACAGTGATTTAGGCCCGCTTATCCTACCAAAAGAGACTGATAGAATAGAGTCATGGGTTAATGAGGCGGTTGAACAGGGTGCGCAAGTGCTTACAGGCGGCAAGCGAATTAATGATGTTAGCTACGAGCCGACTGTTTTACTTAATCCTTCTAAAAAATCTAAAGTATCCATGCATGAAATTTTTGGTCCTGTGGTTTGCGTGTATGGTTATCAGAATATTGACGAGGCAATCTCAGATGCGAATAGTCTGGATGTTTCATTTCAGGCAGCTGTGTTTAGTGATGATATATCCAAAGCCCTGGATATTGCTAAAAAACTAGAGGCGTCAGCCGTGATGATTAATGATTACACAACCTTTAGAGTGGACTGGATGCCATTTGCGGGGCGCAAGCATTCGGGTTATGGTATTGGCGGTATTGGCTATAGCATGAAAGATATGCTTGAGCATAAGATGCTGGTTGTTAAAGGCTAGTACACACCTTTCTAGAAAATTTAATCTAACTTTTAAATTGGTGATTATAGAGAGAGGCATACTCTCCTTTTTGATCTAGTAATTCTTGGTGAGAGCCAAGTTCGATAATATTACCTTGACGCAAAACGACAATTCTATCGGCTTTTTGAATGGTGCTAAGTCTGTGAGCGATAATAATAGTAGTTCTATCTTTTTGCATTTCATCAATAGCGGCCTGCACCTGTTTTTCTGTGGCAGAATCGAGCGCCGAGGTTGCCTCGTCCAAGATTAAAATTGGACTGTCTTTGGCAATGGCTCTAGCAATCGCTAGACGCTGACGCTGACCACCAGAAAGTTTGGCGCCATCTTCACCAATTTCGCTGTCAAACCCTTCTTCCATTTGCTCAATAAACTGCGAAGCGTTAGAGGCATTTGCCGCCTGTTTAATTGTTTCATCGCTCATGGTTTCAGTTTGACCCAGTGCAATATTACCTTTGACCGTGTCATTAAAGAGGCGAACATTTTGATCAACAAAAGAGATTTGAGAGCGTAGCGAATCAATATCAAATTCGCTAATATCAACACCATCAATAGTAATAGAGCCTTGTGTCGGGCTATAAAAACGAGTAATTAATTGAATAATTGTGGTTTTTCCACTACCAGTAGATCCGACTAAGGCGATGGTTTCACCAGGGGTGATATCTAGGTTAATCTTATTGAGAACAGTTTTGCTACCTTGATAACTAAAAGAAACATCGTTAAATTGAATACCGCCTTTTGCATTTGATAAGATTTTTGACCCTTGATTTTGTTCTTCTTGTTCGTCAATCAGACCAAAAACACTCTCGCCTGCAGCCATGGCAGTTTGCAAAGGTTTGTTGATATTAACTAAGCTTTTAGCCGGTTTAATCAGCATACCCATGGCTGTAAAGAAAGATAAAAACTCACCAGCAGTCATTTGTAAAGAAGTTGACGAGAAATACACCACGCTGCCTAGTGATAGCCCGATTAATATATTAACAAAGCCGGTGTTAAAGGCGCCCGTCATATCTACTTTGAAACGTTGTTGGCGAATATTTTTGATGAGATTGTTAAATTTAGAGCTTTCCTGATTTTGTGCATGATAAATTTTCACCAATGACGATCCAGAAATATTTTCATCTAGCAGGTGGGTCATGCTGCCCATGGATTTTTGCACTTGAGTACTGGCACTGCGCATACGATTTGATGATAACTTAACCGCCAAATACACCAAAGGTAGTAGAATAATTAAGCTTAAGCTAAGTTGCCAATTTTTATAAAGTAGATAACCGATCAGAATAATCACTGTCATAGATGACTTGATAAAATCAAGCCAAATAGTGGAGGCCGCCGCTGCAATTTGCTCAACATCAAAAGTTAATTTTGATAGGGTTTTTCCAGTAGGGTGTTGGTCAAAATAAGATTTAGGTAATTTGAGTAGCTTGGCAAACATGGTTTCTCTCAAATCCATAATCACTTTGTTGGATACCCAAGAGCTGGCCGCTGTTGAGGTGAGTGCAAAAATAGAGCTTAAAACAATAACGCCAAATAGTGCGAATGCATAAAGCAGGGCTGAGCTTTCACTGCGTTCGCTGGCAAATAGTTCATCAACGATTTGTCCGGTAATTTCTGGAATGGCACTCTCTAAGGCGGTTGCTAGCATCATCATTACCGAAGTAAAGATAAGCTTGCCAATGTGCGGTTTTAGATAAACGAATAAGCGTGAGACAAATTGTTGGTAGTGCATTTACAATTACTTTGTATTTTGATGTTCAACATTATAACGCGTTAAGGTATCATAAGCATTTCAACTTTGCTACTTTTACATGGCAACAAAATACATCTTTATTACTGGCGGCGTGGTCTCTTCTTTAGGCAAGGGTATCGCTTCAGCTTCATTAGCTTCTATTCTAGAATCCCGTGGCCTTAATGTGACCATGCTTAAGCTTGATCCTTATATCAATGTTGATCCTGGCACCATGAGTCCGTTCCAGCATGGCGAGGTTTTTGTAACTAACGATGGCGCTGAAACTGACCTTGATTTAGGCCACTACGAGCGTTTTATTCGTCAGCAGCTGGGCAAGAAAAACAACTTTACCGCAGGCCGTGTTTATAGTAATGTTATTGAACGTGAGCGTCGTGGTGACTATCTAGGTGCAACCGTTCAAATTATTCCACACATTACCAATGAGATTAAGACCTTAGCGCAAGTGGGTGCACAGGGTGCTGATGTTGCCCTGGTTGAGATTGGCGGTACAGCAGGTGATATCGAATCCTTGCCTTTCCTAGAGGCGATCAGACAGATGAGTCTTGAATTGGGTCGTGAAAACACCTTGTTCATTCATTTGACATTATTGCCTTATATTAAAGTAGCAGGCGAGTTAAAAACCAAGCCCACCCAACACTCGGTTAAAGAGTTGCGCGGTATTGGTATTCAACCTGATATTTTGATTTGTCGTTCAGAGCAGCCTTTGCCAGAGGCAGAGCGTGCAAAAATTGCACTATTTACCAATGTTGCTTCTGATTCTGTCTTTATGTCGCTAGATGTAGATACGATTTATAAAGTACCGCGAGCTTTGCATGAACAAGGTCTAGATGAAGTGGTTGTTAAAAAATTAAACCTTGAATGTAAGTCAGCAGATTTGAGCGAATGGGATAGTGTTATTGCTAAGCTTAACACGCCAAAATCTAGTGTTGATATCGCTATGGTAGGTAAATACATTGACCTAACCGAGGCTTATAAGTCTTTATCTGAAGCGCTACTGCATGCGGGTATTAATACTGGCACCAAGGTTAACATTCATTATTTTGATTCTGAAGAAATTGAAAAAACAGGTATAGATTGCTTAAGTGAAATGAGTGCTATTTTGGTTCCAGGTGGTTTTGGAAACCGTGGTGTTGAAGGTAAAATCGCTACCGTGCAATATGCCCGTGAAAACAACATTCCTTATTTGGGTATTTGTCTCGGCATGCAGGTGGCAGTGATAGAATATGCACGTAATGTTGCAGGAATGAGCCAAGCCAACAGTACCGAATTTGATGAAAACACACCTTATCCAGTGGTTGGCTTGATTACCGAATGGCAAGATGAGCACGGCTCTACACAAACTCGAAATGAAGAGTCTGACTTAGGTGGTACGATGCGCCTTGGTGGGCAAGAGTGTGCTTTGGTTGAAGGTACGTTGGCTCAAGAAATTTATGCAGAGCCAGTGATTACTGAGCGCCATCGCCACCGTTACGAGGTGAACAATAGTCTGATTGAGCAAGTTCAAAAAGCGGGCTTAGTTATTTCGGGTAAATCCATTGATGGGACTTTGGTTGAAATGGTAGAGGTTAAGAATCATCCGTGGTTTGTAGCTTGCCAGTTTCACCCTGAGTTTACCTCAACGCCAAGAGATGGTCATCCATTGTTTGAAAGCTTTATTAGAGCTGCTAACAAAGCACACAATCTAATTCTATCTTCTTAATAAGTTAACTTGATTGTATTTAAAGCCGCTTTAAAGTATTGGGGAAAAGATAGTTTTTTCCAGCACTTTAGGGTAGCCGTCAAAGCGCTTGATCTTAGTGAACTACCCTTAGAAAAATGCTGTAATCATAGTAAAAGTATTGATAAAGATTCTATCGATGTCATGATTTTGTCTAGCTCAGTTGATGAAAAAACCATCCACCTAAAAATCGGCATTTTCTTTTGTGAGGTGTTGACAGGTTGCGCCTGTAGTGATGATCCATCCCTAGCCGAGACTCATGAAAATTCGTATTGCGAATTATTGGTGCAGATTGATCGAACTAATGCGCAGGTGAAATTTAATTACGCTTCTTACGCTTCTTGATAAACTGCATTAGGCGACGTTTTTTGGTTACCTGACGAGCACTAAGTTCATTTTTATTATCTTTAAAAGGATTTTCGCCACTCTTGTATTCGATTCTAAGCGGTGTATTGCTTAGTTTGAGTGCATTGATAAAGAAATTCTTTAAATAGCGATCATAGGCGTTAGGGACATTCTGTAGATGATTTCCATGAAAAGTAAGTGTTGGTGGAAACACATCTGTTTGATTGACATATTTAATCTTTAATCGTCTGCCTTTAACAGGTGGTGGTTGATGACCATGATTAGCTGCTTCTAGAATTTTGTTCAAGGTTGAGGTTGAGTGCTGAGTGCCTGCATTGTTGTAAGATTTGACAATCGGTGCAAACAGTTTTCCAACGCCCGAACCATGCAGGGCGGAAATGTAATGCACGCTAGCATAATTGACAAATGAGAGTTTTACATCTAGCTTACGCTTAACTTCTGATTTTTGATATTCATCCAAACCATCCCATTTATTAAGAACAATAAGCAATGCTCGGCCTTTATCAGCAATCATACCTAGGAGCGTTGCATCTTGTTCAGTAACGCCCTCATGCGCATCTAGCACCAGGATAACCACATGTGATCGATCTAGTGCATCAATGGCTTTAATAATAGAAAAAATTTCAATTTTTTCATGAGTAGAGCGTTTGCGCCTAATTCCAGCTGTATCAATCAGAGTGTATTTTTGCCCCTCGCGCTCAAAAGGAATGTAAATGCTATCACGTGTGGTGCCAGGCATATCAATGGCTAGTACTCTTTCTTCGCCTAAGATTCGATTGATCAGTGTTGATTTTCCGACATTAGGTCTGCCCAAAACTGCAACAGCAATGCCTTCCACCTCTTCTTGCTCTTCTTCTTCTGCTTGCTTGGGTAGCAAAGGTAAGGTGTATTCGATTAAATCAGCAATACCTTGACCATGTTCAGCGGATATTAGTCTAGGTGTTCCCAAGCCTAACTCGTAAAATTCAGCTGCCTTAATCTCGTCCAAACCCTCGGATTTGTTACACACAAGAACCACTTCTTTTTTAAGTCGTCTCAGGCGTGAAGCGATTTCTAAATCTAGACCAATCACACCATCTCGACTGCTAACGATAAAGTAGATGACATCAGACTCTTCAAGTGCGCTTAGTACTTGGCCTTGAATGCCACTATCGACCACATTGTCTTCATTAGTTAGTCCGCCAGTATCAATGATAGTGGCGAATGTTTCACTATCATCATCAAGCAAAACTTCTGCATATTGACGATCACGTGTTAAACCTTCAAAGTCAGACACGAGCGCTTGACGAGAGTGACTTAGTCGATTAAATAAAGTAGACTTGCCCACATTTGGGCGTCCAACAAGAGAGATGGTAGGTAGGCCCATGGTGTTTTTTATAATTAGTTAAGGTCGGCAAGCTTAATATTGATTAAGCTTTGCAATTCTGAATCTCTAGAGATTTGGCTAAGGGCTAATTTATAGTGCTCTTTAGCTTTTTCAATTTGATTGTCAGCCACATAAATATCACCTCTTAATTGGCTGTATAGGCCGCTAAATTCACCTGGTGTCTTTTGATCTAGTGTGTTGAGTGCTTCTTTAAATTTGCCCATTTCAAACTGTATACTAGCCATTCTCATATTAGCAACAATGGCGATCAAGTCATTATCAGTATCTACTAGAGTTGATAAATGTTGCAAAGCGGTATCGTAATCTTGGCTTTTAACAGCTGTTTTGGCCAGCATTAAAATAGCTTGTTGCGTGTATCCACTGTCGGCATGATTGGCACTTAGCGCCTCAAAAGCTGTTAAGTTGTCTACTGAAGTAGTGTTTAAATATAAAGACCTTGCTTCGATAGATTGTTGTTGTTGGTAGGTTTTGTAAGCGCCTAGCCCCCAAATACCACCTAATCCAAGGGCAATGCCAACAACAATTTGTAAGCCGTTGTCTTTAAGCCATTTTTTGATTTGCTGCGCTTGCTCGTCTTCAGTTTTGCCTACTTCAATAAAATTTTTCATGTGTAATCCTTAAAATACTTAATCGCTTCGTCAAGACTTAGCGTTACTTGCTGTTCTTGAGATTTTAATGGTTTAATGCTAACTTGGTTATTATTTAACTCTTCTTCGCCCAATATTAGTGCAAAGTCAGCATTGGCTTTGTCTGCTTTTTTAAATTGGCTTTTAAAACTACCCAAGGTAATGTCATTATAAATAATGACATTGGTCATAGACTCATGTAGCGTGCCGGCTATTTGCATAGATTGGAGTTGAGCGTGCTCACTCGGCGTAACAATGTAAATAGCAAGTGGTCGCTTGTGCGAGTCTATTTCTTGCGCTTCTAATAGTAAAATAAGGCGCTCTAAGCCAATAGCTAGGCCAACAGCAGGGGTTGGCTTGCCGCCCATTTTTTCAACAAGACCGTCATAGCGCCCACCAGCACATATCGTACCTTGTGCGCCTAAGTCGGTTGTGGTCCATTCAAATACAGTTCGGTTGTAATAATCAAGCCCACGAACCAAGCGTGTATTAATAACAAAATCAATATTCAAAGCCTTTAAATAGGCTTTGAATTGCTCAAAATGCTGAGCAGATTCTGCATCTAAATGCGCCATGAGTTTTGGTGCATTGTTAATTAAACCTTGCATAGCTGAATTTTTACTATCAAGAATTCTTAGTGGATTGGTTTCAAGACGTCTAAGACTGTCTTCATCGAGCTGATCTTTATGAGATGAGAAGTATTCAACTAAAATATCTCGATAGCTAGCTCTGGCTTCACTAGAGCCTAGTGTGTTAATCTCAAGCGTGATGTTTTTTAAGCCTAGTTTTTGCCATAGACTATGTGTTATCATCATCAACTCTGCATCAACTTTAGCATCTGGTGCACCAAAGACTTCCAAACCTACTTGATGAAATTGACGGTAACGACCTTTTTGCGGGCGCTCATGTCTAAACATCGCACCTTGGTAAAAGACCTTTTGAATGCCTTCGCGCGGGAGGTTGTGTTCGATCATCATGCGCACGCAACCAGCTGTCCCTTCAGGGCGTAAACTTAAAGAGTCGCCATTAGATTCATGCCAAGAGTACATTTCTTTTTCAACAATGTCAGTAGCCTGACCAATAGCACGACAAAAGGTATCGGTTTTTTCAACGATAGGTGTGCGAATATTTTTGTAGCCATAAGCAATAAATAAATCAGCAATGGTACGCTCTACAAACGCCCAAAGAGCAGAGTCTTTAGGTAGTAGATCGTTCATGCCACGAATGGCCTGGATTTTTTTGCTCATTTTGACTAACTAACGATAAGATTAAAAGTGGTATTTTACCAATAATTACAAGGCTTTACCCTGGTATTCAGTGTCAGTTGTTTTGTAATAGTTGGAGATGAGATAAAACACAATCAGAGCAAAAAACAAACGAATGCCAATTAGTAAGAAAATATTGGCACCAAAAAATACAAACAACAAAGTATCTTCAATGATAGCGTGTGCCACCATCAAAAAATAACAGACCGAGAGAATTTGTTTTTTGCTCATATACCGAGCCTCTTTAAGGAGAACGCCTGCGCCATAAGTAATACCAATTAGCAGACCGGTTATTAAGGCCATAATCGTGCTGAGATGATGGTCAAATTTTTGTAGAAATTTCAAGCCTTTGATCAGAGTAATGATAAAAATGACCAAACTCACTAATATGATAATTTCAATTGCCAGTAGAGTTGCTTCATAACTTTTTTGCAATATAAAGTCGGTGAAGTTATCTGGTGTTGTGAGGGTTGTTTGATATAGAGCGCTGGCGACATGATCTGGATTATTAAATAAAAATTCCGTTGGGATAATTAGCAGTGGGGTTAGTACAACAAAAGCCATAATCAGCCTAAAACCAACAGAGTGAAGCCAATCAACTCCCAGTTTTTTCATAATGGCTGACTCGATTGGAATAGAGTGCAGTACACCTAAAAATAAACCTAATATTGTCCAATCATAAACACTTAATCCCAAAGGAGCGGCAAAAGCAATCGCAGCATATAAATTAAGAAATACGCCTGATGCTAGTGCCAATGCAGCTTCTGGTGGTAGATTAAGCAGGTTGGTAAAAGGCTCAAATACTTGGGCAATAATAGGCATTAGCTCAAAATACATGAGTAATTCTGCCAATAAAAAATAAGGAATAACCGTAAATACAATAACTTTGGCAGTTGATAGGGCGCTATTTAAAAAGGCTTGAGTGTCAAAATTCATGAATTAGAAATCCCGTTAGGAACGTGTCCAGTGGGGACGTATTGCGAGGCTGATTCGCAATGCGAATGCTGATCATCAAAGAAAATATCAGCGCTAAATTCTTTTAAGAAAACACCTTTGTCTAGTCCGCCCAAAAAGAACGATTCGTCGATACGAATACCCCATTCACGCATAGTGTGAATAACGCGCTTATGCGAAGGAGCAGAGCGGGCAGTAACGAGAGCCGTTCGAATGGGGTTGTTTTCAACGGGAAAGGCGGATTGGATTTTGTGCAATGATTTTAAAAAACATTTAAACGGGCCTGCTTTAAGCTCCACATTAGCAGACGCTCTTTCATTTTCTTCAAAGGCATCAATACCCTTCTCTTGAAATATTTTCTCAGATTCGTCCGAGAAGATGACCGCGTCGCCATCAAAGGCAATTCTTAGTTGGGTTTCATGAGCTCCTTTGGAGCTTGCGCCAACAATAGAAGCAGCAGCAAAACCAGATTCTAGCGCCTTTTGCACATCTTGATAATTGCTTGACAAGAATAAATCTGCTTCAAAAGCGCCTACTAAGCTGTGTGTGCTTTCGCCACGAGTAAAGGCTGCACGAGAGATATTGAGACCGTAGTGCTCAATTGAGTTAAAAATACGTAAACCTGTATCTGCGCTATTTCTAGAGAGCAAAATAACATCAATGGGATTTTTTTTGGTATTAAGTGCCAGTAGTTTTTTAACCAAAGAGAACCCAACACCAGGTGGTAAAACCACATCTTCATTTTCTTCTTGGTGCTGTGCATAAGCCTCAACCCCCTGCTGTTTGAAGATTTGATGTGATTCATCTAAATCAAATAATGCCCTAGATGAAATAGCAATAACCAGTTTGTTTTTAGCTTTTGGATCTACAGCATCTGCCATGATTTTCCTTGATATTGGTTCAAACAATAGTCTAGCCATCTTTCAATGAATAGGTTGAGTTCCCATTGTATATTCAGATCACTACATTGAGTTAAATAAGGGTGTTCGCTGTTGAGTACAGTTTCGTTACAAACCGACAGCACTTCGACAAGTTGCGCATCAAAATACACTTTGAACTTGATATCGGGTTTGTGAGTGTGATCTTTAAGGATGTGCGTTAAAGTAAAAATACCCGTATGAGCAAAGCGCTGCTCAACAATCAAATGTAGATCGGGATGAGTGGGATGACGAATGATACTTGTATGCGCTGTTTGCTCAATAAGCGGAATGAGTTTTAGTATTTTTTGATAATTTGATTCAAACAATTTCGAAACGTCACTATAGGTCTTTGCTTGACGCGAATTGTATAAATGATGTAAATATTGAGCGTCTAAATCCATTGTGTTTTAAAATTAATTGTGCCGTTTTCATTGAGCTCAAGCTCATTAAAGCCGACTCTCATCTCTTGATTAAACTGCAGAGCAGTGGATGGGCATGATAAGATTTTTATGCCTAAGTGAGAAAACTCAGCTGCCTCATGCGCATGGCCAAAGGTAATTAAGCGTATTTTAGAGTGTTTATCTAATACTTGAAATAAATCTTGAGGGTTTGTTAATGATAATGCATCATTCCAGTTGCTATTCATCGGCACAATAGGGTGATGTAGAACAATCATGATATGCGCTGCATCAGAATTTAAACAAGCCTGGTCAAGCTCTAAAAGCGCTGATTGGGTTACTAGGCCATGTGTCTTTTCTGCCTGAACTGAATCGATATTAATAATTTCCCAATTAGCCAATTTAAAGCTTTTAAACAAACGCTCTTTAAAACTTTTTTCGAGATTATCTGCTTGGTCATGATTACCCCCAATAACAAAAATTGGCTGTTTAATAGGGCAGAGTATTTCTTTTAAAGTTTGGTAAGAATTGAGTGTGCCTTGATGTGTTAAATCACCACTGATTAATACGCCATCCGACTCAATCTCTTTGATTTGTTGCACCACTAATTGAAGATTGTGTTGAGAGTCAACCCCCATGACCATGGGTTGGTCGTCAATATGGCAATCACTTATTTGGATTAGTTTAGGCACACTGAGTAAAAGTTACACGAGCACTAACGCCCGTTAATAGTTCGTATGCAATTGTCTGGCTATAAGAAGCAACGGTTTCAACGCGTAGTTTATCACTTCCCCACAAGACGGCGCGATCGCCAATCTGGGCGCTGGTCTGTTTAATATCAACACAAATGAGATCCATAGAGACGCGTCCTGCCAGTGTACATAAAGTGCCATTAATGAGTACAGGTGTGCCATTTTTTGCATGGCGAGGATAGCCATCGCCATAACCAATACCGATAATGGCAATACGCGTATCTTTGTCGGCCTTCCAAGTGGCGCCATAGCCGACAGTTTCCCCAGCTTTGATTGTTTTTAAGCTGAGAATGGGCGCGGACAATTCCATTACAGGCATGAGTTGTTCGTCAATATTGGCAAAAGGCGAGGCGCCATACAGCATAATGCCTGGACGCACATAATTAAAATGTGATTTAGCTCGGCTTATAATCGAGGCTGAATTAGCCATTGAGCGATGAAAATCTTTGGTGTCGAGTTGATTAAAAATATCTAATTGTTGGATATTTTTAGGATGCATAGGCTCATCAGCACAGGCAAAATGGCTCATGATACATTCAATTTGGATGTGTGCGTGATTGTCTATTTGGCTTAAAACATCTGGCAAACTCTGTGTTGCAATTCCTAAACGGCGCATACCAGTATCGATTTTAATCCATAGTTTGACAGGATGCTTGCTACTGATGAGAATTGCTAACTGTGAAAGATCATGAAAAACCAAATGACAATTTAGCTGGACAGCTTCTTGTAAGTCTTTTTCAGTAAAAACACCGGGTAACAATAAGATGGGTTTTTGCGTCAATGGGCGCAATCTTCGGGCTTCGCTCAGCTCGCTAACCGCTAATATGTCAGCTGTAAATAAAGGTGTGATTAAGTCAAGGTGATGGCCATAAGCATTTGATTTAACCATGCCAACCACTTTGGCTTGCGGTGCATGTGTGTGAACAAGTGCTAAATTGTGAGCCAAGGCTGATTGAGAAATAGCGGCTACGGCTTGCATAAAAAGCTAGAAAGGCTCTTGGTCGAAGTTAGATATGTTGTTATTGTAGGCTGCGTCCATTTGCTCATCAGGCATGCCTTGGAATTGATCTTCGTTAGCCAAATCTTCAAAACGCGCATACTCACCAATAAAGGCCAGCTTTAGTCTGCCAGTAGAGCCGTTTCTGTGTTTGGCAATTTGCAAGTCTGCCTTGCCTATTTCCTCAGGGTTTGAATAAGAATCATCATGGTATTGTTGGTCACGATAGATGAAAGCAATAATATCTGCGTCTTGCTCAATAGAGCCAGATTCACGCAAGTCTGACATTTGCGGCATACGCCCTTTGCCCGCTTTAGGTCGCGATTCTACACCACGGTTAAGCTGTGAAAGGGCAATCACTGGTACGTTAATCTCTTTAGCTAGTGCTTTTAGAGAGCGCGAAATTTCAGAAATTTCTTGAACGCGATTATCACTCTTGCCGTGTACAACCATCAGTTGTAAATAGTCCACCATGATTAAGGATAGATCAGGATATTGGCGCTTTAAACGACGACATTTTGCTCTGATTTCTGTTGGAGTAATGGAAGGCGTTTCATCAATTAATACGGTTGATTTTTCAAGCGCTAACACCGCATGATTAAAACTATTCCAATCCGTTTCTGTCATGGTGTCTTTAAGGTTTTCACCCTTAATATGGCCAAATGAAGTAATCATACGCATGACTAATGACTCTGTCGGCATCTCCAAGCTAAAGACTGCCACAGGCTTAGGCTCTTTAGCAGTAATAGCAACATGCTCAACAATATTCATTGAAAAAGCTGTCTTACCCATAGAGGGGCGTCCAGCAACAATAATTAAATCACCATTTTGTAAGCCAGAGGTGATTTTGTCTAGTTCGGTAAATCCTGTTTCCAAACCGGTAACCCCTTCAGTTTCTTGCATTTCATGAACACGATTAACCACATCTTTGATAATATCTTTAACATTAACAACATCTTGCTTGCCACGGGTAACTTGCTCGGCAATTTCAAATATTTTCTTTTCAGATAGGTCGATTAGATGCTGAACTTCCATATCTTTTGGATTGTACGCAGTGTCTGCAATTTCGTGACTGGCAATAATAAGCTGGCGATAAACGCTAAGCTCGCGCACGTGTTTGGCATAAGCCTCAATATTAGAGATGCTTGGTGTGTTTTCAGCAATTTGCGCTAAATAAACAAAGCCACCAATGGTTTCCTCATTGCCATTTTTCTTAACGTGTTCTTTAACCGTTAAAATATCAGCAGGTTGGTCGTGTTGTAATAGGGTGGCAATAGCCTCAAAAATAATTCGATGCGAAGCGTTGTAAAAATCAACCCCCGTTAAAATATCTGCTACCTGATCCCAGGCATCGTTATGCAGCAGCAGGCCGCCCAAAACAGATTGTTCAGAGTCAATAGAATTAGGCGGAACTTTAACGTTTTCGATGTTCATAGGCTTGTTTAAAAAATAAAAAAACCCTCTTGCGAGGGTTCTTAATTTTAACTCAATTTTGGGCTAAATTTTTACTCTTCTTCTTGCGCCTCAATAACCACTTTAATGGCAACTGAAATTGAAGAATGTAGAGTTACGCTAACATCGTACTCACCTATATGGCGAATAGCTTCTGGCATATTAACATTACGTTTTTCAACTTCAAATCCAGCAGCCGCTAAGCTAGCTGAAATATCAGCTGTAGTGATAGAGCCGAATAGCTTGCCTTCATCGCCTGCATTCGCAGCAATGGTGCAAACAGTACCAGTCATCTTAGCTTCAACAGCTTGCGCTTCTTTAAGAGTCGCAGCTTCTTTTGCTTGTAAAGAAGCCTTAAGCGTTTCAAATTCTGCTAAGTTAGCTTTTGTGGCTGGCTTAGCTTTACCTTGAGGGATTAAAAAGTTACGTGCATAGCCCGCTTTAACATTAGCAAGTTCGCCTAGGGCGCCTACTTTCTGAATGGTTTCTAATAAAATTACTTGCATGATCGTTACTCCTATTTCTTGTGCTTATCAGTGTAAGGAATCAGGGCTAAAAATCTAGCTCTCTTAATGGCAGTTGTTAACTGACGCTGAAATTTAGCGCTAGTACCTGTCATTCTTGATGGGGTGATCTTGCCACTTTCATCAATATTCTTTAATAATGTATCAACATCTTTATAGTCAATTTTTTCAACACCTGCTGCTGTAAAACGACAAAAAGTGTTTACTTTAATTTGAGGTCTACGCTTTCTCTTTTGTTGCTTAGCCATAATATTCTCCTATCGTCTAACGGGTTTTTTATCTTCGTCTTTAGCGGTCATCATGATTGATGGCTCAGTAATTGCGCCATTTTCAGAAATAATTAAATTTCTAAGAACTGCATCATTAAAACGGAAGTTATAGTTAAGCTTATCAAGCGTATCTTGATCACATTCAATGTTCATTGATAAGTAGTGAGCTTTATAGATTTTGTCAATTGGGTAAGCTAGATGCTTACGACCCCAATCTTCTTCTCTATGAATTTGTCCACCACCAGTGGTAATGATCTCTTTGTAGTTATCCATCATTGTGCTTACTTGAGCCGATTGGTCAGGGTGCACAATAAGTGTAATCTCATAATGTCTCATGAGTTGTATCTCCTTATGGTTATTAATAATAGCTTGGAACACCATGTTCTCAAGCAAGGGAGTGGGTATTTTATACTAATTGATAGCTTTTCACAATGAAAGTTAAGCTCTTTCTTACAAATCTTTAATTTTTTCTATCAGGTCTTAAAAAGACCAAAAATCCTTATTTTTAGTAAGTAAAACTTGTTAAACACCCAAAAACCCACCTGAGTAGGCATAGTCCGCTCCTAAAAATACGTATTTCAATAATTTCCTAAATTTTTCCAATAAAAAATAATATAAATATTGTATTTGTATTATTTGAAGTTTATGGATCACAAAAGCCTTTAAAATTATAGGCTATGATTATTTATTTAGATGAGTCTGGTGATCTTGGTTTTGATTTTATTAACAAAAAACCGTCAAAGAAATTTGTTATTACATTACTAGTGTGTAAAGATAAAAGTGCGGTGGATTCTTTTGGGTACGCTGTTAAAAGAACCCTTAAAAACAAGCTAAATCATAAGAAGACAAATAACAGGAATACTGAAGAGTTGCACGCTACAAAAGATTCAATCTCTACAAAGAAGTATTTCTATAGGCAGATTAAAAGTGCCAATTGGGAAATTTATACTGTCATTCTTAATAAAACTAAAACTTATAATCATTTGACTACTAAATCTGGACGTAAGAAGCTTTACAATTTTTTAGCTCATTATTTATTAGAGAAGGTTGATTTGAGCAAGGTAAATTCTGCAGTTACTTTGGTTGTTGACAAATGTAAAAATAAGGCTGAAATTGAAGATTTTAACCAATATTTAGTGGCTAAACTAGAAGGGAAATTACCTTTGAATTTGCCACCATTGTTAATTAGTCATGAAGACTCTAGGAATAATACAGGTATACAGAGTGTTGACTATTTTTGCTGGGGTGTTTACAGGAAGTATGAGCATCAAGATCTGGAATGGTATGAGTGCTTTAAAGATAAAACATTAATTGAGCAGAAATATCTTTGATAAAAAATAGCAGACATAAAAAAGACGGCCCCTATTATGTCTAATTCTTGATACTCTTGCCAACCGCTGGAAGGGAACATATCAGGCACATAATAGGACTTATCCGTCTATGAATCATTATACACTACAAAATATAATATAACAATATATGGCAATAACTGACTGGCACGAAACCGACAGACCACAAGAAAAGCTACTAAAATTTGACGATATTTTTGCGTACGGATGCTTTGAGGGTCTGGCTCAAGCTGACAAACCATGAATAAGATTTTTTTCAAATGGCTTAAATACGCCGCAGTGCTTAGCATTGTAGTTTTTGCGCTGTATGTGAACGAGCTTGACAATCGAGTTAAGAGCGAGTTTTCAAAGCCACAAAATCCTAATTTTATGAGCTATGAGCAGCAATCGAAAGTGGTGATTAATATGTTGCTAATCACTGAAGATCAATCATTTTTTGAACATTCAGGCGTGGATTTTAAAGAAATCGCCAGAGTGCTGCGTGATTATTATTTTGACGATAAACCACTACGTGGCGCTAGCACAATCACTCAGCAGTTGATTAAAAACACCTTGTTAACGCGAGAGCGCACACTTGATCGTAAGCTTAAAGAAATTGTAATGGCGCTATTATTAGAAGCCGCTTTTGATAAAAAGTTTATTCTTAATTATTATATGAATAACGTTTATTTGGGTCAAAAGGGCAATTTAAGTGTTAAAGGCTTTGATCAGGCTGCGCAATTTTATTTTAATAAAAGTGTTAATCATTTATCTTTGGAAGAGGTGGCAACTTTGGCGGCTTTGGTTAAAGGTCCGAGTTATTATCATCCAATCAAGCATCCTCAAAGATTAGCAAAGCGTAGGCAATTGGTTTTACGCTTGTACAATAAATATGAAAAGATTGTAAAATGATCTCTATATGAAAAATATCCTCGCCATTGATACTTGCACTGAAGTTTGCTCAGTAAGCCTTTATACAGAAGGCAAGAAAACTTCGCGTTTTTTAAAAGGTGTGGCAAAAAGCTCGGGCCTAATTTTACCGCTGTGTGACGAAGTGTTTGATGAGACGGGCTTGAGCGTTGCTGATCTTGATTTAATTGTCTATAGCAAAGGCCCTGGTGCGTTTACAGGTGTGCGCATGTGTGTGAGTGTGGTGCAGGGTATGTCGTTGGCGTTTGATATCCCTACTTTAGGGTTTTCTACGCTGGAAGTAGTGGGCTTAGGTGCGAGCAAAAAATACAATACTGATAAAGTCGCCATCGCGCTTGATGCGCGTATGAATGAGGTCTATTGGGGGCTTTATCAGCAAGGTGTTTTCACCAATGAAATGCTATGCAAGCCTAGTGAAGCACCACAGCTTGATGCTGATTATATCGGCGTCGGTACGGGCTGGGGTGCTTATCAACAAGCACTTACAGACGCAACAGCTGTGGCTTGTTGTGAGCCTGAGTTTTATCCTAAGGCAGAAAATTTAATCGATTTAGCATTGGCGCATATTGAACGCGGTGGTTTGTTGGATGATAATTTGCCATTGCCAACTTATTTACGCAACAACGTGGCGCAAAAATCCTTAAAATAATTCTCAAATTTTAATTATTATTTATTATGTGGAAATGGATTCAGGCATTTGCCTCCCCTAAAAATTTCTATCAAACCAGTGCCAAGATTATTCCTTGGTTTATGTATCCCTTTATTGGTCTAACGCTACTTGGCTTGTATTGGGCTTTGATCGCTTCCCCCGCGGATTATCAACAGGGTGATAGTGTGCGTATTATGTATGTGCATGTGCCGGCAGCATGGATGAGTCTATTTATTTATATCGTTATGGCGGTTGCAGGCGCAATTGGCCTTATTTGGCAAATTAAGCTGGCCAATGTGGTGGCCACAGTGTCAGCGCCAATAGGTGCTGTGTTTACTTTTTTGGCGCTGGTTACGGGTGCAGTTTGGGGTAAGCCAATGTGGGGTACTTGGTGGGTGTGGGATGCACGTCTGACTTCTGAGCTGATTTTATTATTTTTGTACTTGGCTTATATCTCCCTGAACAATGCCTTTGACAATCCAAAAACAGCGGCAAAAGCCAGCTCGATTTTGGCAATTGTGGGCTTGGTTAATATTCCGATTATTTATTATTCAGTTGAGTGGTGGAATAGTCTGCATCAAGGTGCCTCCATTGGTGTTAATAAAGTGTCAATGCAAATAGATATGTTTATTGCATTAATGCTTATTAGTTTCGCCTTTAAATTTTTGTACGGCGCTTTGGTTTTGATGCGAGCCAGAGATGAAATCTTAATCAGAGAGCAAAACTCAACTTGGGTCAAAAAAATGATTATGGAAGGTGATAAATAATGGAGATTTTCAACGCATTAGCTTTTGATAAATACGCCAGTTATATTTGGTTTTCATATGGACTAACTTTTGTTATGATTGCCATTCTCTTTTTAAGAACAAAAAGCATTCGCCAGAATGCCATTAAACAATTGCGCACTAAATATTTAAGGAATTTATAACATGACTAAAAGACAAAATAGAATGGTATTGGTAGCCTTATTGGTAGCTGGTGCCATATTGGCAATAACCTTACTAATTCAGGCGTTGGGTAGTAATACTAATTATTTTTATTCACCGACTGAAGTGGCGCAGGGCAAGGCGCCAGTTGGCAAGAGTTTTCGTCTGGGTGGTTTAGTGGCTAAAGGCAGTGTGATACGTAAAGATATGAAAGTTACTTTTAAAGTAACTGATAATGCCAATGCATTTACTATCGAATATACAGGTATCTTGCCAGATTTATTTAGAGAAGGCCAGGGTATTATCACCACTGGTTCTTTAGTAGACGGCACTTTTATGGCCACTGAGGTGCTTGCCAAGCATGATGAAAACTACATGCCACCAGAAGTTACTGATGCTTTGGAAAAGGCTAAAAAATAAGTATGGGTAAGTTCCTGCCTTTAGTTGTCTTTGTTGTTCTGGCGTGGTTTTTATACGACGGATTGGGCCGTGACACCAAAAAATTACCCTCTCCTTTAATTGGTAAGTCTTTCCCTAATTTGGAGGTGGAAGATTTTCATACTTATAAGCACTATACAACCCAATCCCAATTAGCGGGCAACATTACCTTGGTGAATGTTTGGGCTTCATGGTGTGTGACCTGTCGAGCAGAGCATCAAATGTTGATGGAAATTGCTCAATCGAATAGCGTCAAAATGCTTGGTATTAATTACAAAGATTCGCGCAAAGAAGGGCAGTTTTTTTTAGATAGATTGGGTAACCCTTATGAGCAGATTATATTTGATGAGCAGGGAAGGCTCGGATTAGAGCTTGGTGTTTACGCTACACCTGAAACTTTTCTTGTTGATAGTCAAGGAGTTATTCGTTTTAAACGTATTGGTCAACTCACGCCAAAGATTTGGAAAACGCAAATTTTACCGTTAATTCAACAGCTTAAAATATCAGTAAAAACTAATACATAAAATTTATATTTTTTTTGAAAAAATCCATTGACAGTGCGGTTATTTAATGGATAATTCATTGAAAGCAGTAGTACAAAGGCTTAACAAATTTCAATAATGAAATTCGAATTACGAAACAGGAGAATAGAGTAATGAATAAATCAGATTTAGTAGCAGCAATTGCAGAAGCTTCAGGTTTAACAAAAGCGGACGCAGCTCGTGCATTAGATGCAACAACTGGTGCAATCACTTCAGCATTATCAGCAGGTGATAGCGTAGCAATTACAGGCTTTGGTAGCTTTTTGGTAAGAGATCGTGCAGCACGCACAGGTCGCAACCCACAAACAGGCGCAGCGATTCAAATCGCAGCTTCTAAAGTACCCGCATTTAAAGCAGGTAAATTACTTAAAGAATCAGTTAACGCTTAAGATTTTTTCAGTATAATATGCCCGGTGCTTAATCTTAAGTGTTGGGCATATGTTTTTTTGGGCGATTAGCTCAGTTGGTAGAGCGTCGCCCTTACAAGGCGAATGTCACAAGTTCAAGTCTTGTATCGCCCACCAAAAAAACATTTCGGAGCGGTAGCTCAGCTGGTTAGAGTGCCTGCCTGTCACGCAGGACGTCGCGGGTTCGAATCCCGTCCGCTCCGCCATAACTATTTCTAGTTTTGGCATCCGAATTCAAATCAATTTAAAACTATCTAAAAACACCTTTTATTTTTATAAACTTTTTCGTTTATAATCATTTGTTTTTTATTGTTTAAATTTTGACGCTTGGTCTTCAAGCATCAAGCCACTTCATACTTATGCTTAGTTCTATTAAAAACAAAACCAAAGGCTGGTTAGCCTATTTAATTGTCGGCTTAATCACCATTCCTTTTGCTTTATTCGGTGTTAATGAATACTTTACCGGCGCTTCTAATATTATTGTTGCTTCCATTGATGACGATGAAATTTCAAAAGAGGCGTTTTTGGCTGAGTTTAACCCTCAAAAAAGACGCCTACAGCAAAAATTGGCCGAACAGTACAATACAGATTTTGATGCGGTTTTAAAACAATCAATTATTAATCAAATGATTGATAAGCGCCTACTTAATCAGTTGGCTGAAGAGATGTCGCATGCGACGAGTAGTTCGGAGTTAAACGCTATTATTCAAACTAACGAGCTGTTTCAAGAGCAAGGGCGTTTTTCGTTAGAAAAATATAAAAACTTATTGAGATTAAATGGCTATACAGCTGCCGAGTACGAATCTGTTAGAGCAAAAGAGTTAACGCAAAATCAAATTAAATACAACTTACTTGACTCTGCCTTTATGCTGCCTTCACAACTTGAAAGATTGCAAAATCTGAATGATCAGCAGCGTGAGTTTTCTTATATTAAACTTAATGCTGATGATTACACAGCCAAAGTGAATGTAGATAAAAAAAGCGTAGAGGATTATTACAACAATCAAAAAGAATCATTCTTTGCACCTGAGCAGGCCAAAATTGAATTTGTTGAGCTTTCTTTAGCTCAAGTAGCCAAAACTATTAAAGTCACAGAAGATGAGCTGTTTAACTTTTACGAAGACGAGCAGGCTCGATTCACAACAGAAGAGGAGCGTCAAGCACAACACATTTTATTAGCAACCGAAGAAACTGCTAATAAGGTGCTAGGTTTGCTTAACCAAGGTGGCGATTTTGCTAAATTAGCAGCACAATATTCTCAAGATGAGGGCTCAAAAGATTCAGCTGGCGATCTTGGTGTGTTCGGTCGTGGAGTGATGGTTGGTGCTTTTGAAGATAGCGTGTTTGCCATGCAAGAAGGGCAGTTAAGTGAGCTGGTTAAGTCTGAGTTTGGCTATCACATTATTAAGCTTAACAAGATTCAAGCTGGCTCAGTAAAGCCTTTTGAAACGGTTAAATCAGAACTAACCCAGCTTTATACTGAGTCTAAGGCGCAAAAAGATCTTTATGATTTAAGAGAGCAATTGGCTAATTTAGCCTATGAGACCAATCTAGAAGAAGTATCTAATCAAATGGCACTTGAAACACACACCAGCGATTTTTTTGACAAAAAAGAAACTAAGCTTGATGCTAAGATTGTCGCTGCTGCATTTAGCGATGTTGTTTTAAACAAGGGTGAAAATTCTGAAGTATTAGAGCTTGATAAAGATCGATTTGTTGTGGTGCGCTTAAAAGATAAATTAGCGCAACGTCAAAAGACATTTGACGAAGTTAAAGGTGAGATTAATACACACTTAACCCGTTTATTAGCCAAAACTTTTGTTGATAATATTGCCACTCAAATTGCCGCGTCTGCAAAAGCTGGAGATGATAATTCTGTGACGCAATTATTGAACAAAAACTCACTTAAGTGGCAGGCTGCAGGCTGGGTTAAGCGTGATGCTACTGAGGTGGATATGGCAATTGTTAACAAGGTTTTTGCCTTATCAAAGCCAAAATCTGAATCAGTCTTTAGCGCCCAGAGTCTAGATAAAAGACGCGCACTAGTGATTAATCTAACAGGGGTTAAAGTGTCTGAAGCTAAAACTTCAAAAGCCAATCTTGAGGCCGTGTTGTTAGGCTTTGAGTCTAATGAGATTTTTGTTAATATTTTGCAAACATTACGGTCTCAGGCTGAAATCAAGGTTTTTAATACAAAGCTATAAGCTTTAGCTTATGTTGTAGAGTTTTAGCTGTTTATTTAGTATACTGTCCTTGTATTTTCAAGATAAGGGGTTGTTATGTTGCTTAGATTTCTACAGATTGTTGTATTTTCGTGGGCTATTTTTCCAGCCTTTGCATACTCATTAGCCATTCCATCGCCCTTAGTTGATGCCGACTGGGTCAGTGAAAATATCGAAGATCTGGTGATTTTAGATGTGCGCAAAGATCTTGATAGTTTTTCTGAGCAAGGCCATATTCGTGGTGCCAACCTTGTTAATACCAAAAAAGTAAGAGTCACACGCACCATTGATGGTGTTGAGCTTACACGTATGAGGCCCGATCAAGCTGGTTTTGAGCGCTTTATGTCGGCATATGGTGTGAGCAACAACTCTATTGTACTAATCACCCATCAAGGGCAAACACCTGGAGATGTTGCTGGTGCAGCTCGCTTGTATTGGCAAATGAAGTATTACGGCTTTGAGCAAGTGGCTATGCTCAATGGGGGTAATGCCGCTTGGAGTGCGAGTATGGAAGAGTTGAGTAAAGACTCAACACAGATTGTGCCTGGGCAGTTAAAGCATATGGATAGCTCAGATGACACAATCTTAGCTACTATTGGCGAGGTGAAGTTAGCCATGCTTGATCCTAGCGTTCAATTAGTCGACACTAGAAGCTTGCGTTTTCATGTTGGTCTAGATAGTAGAAATTATGTGTATGATTTAGGTCATATTCCAAGTTCTAAGGTTTTTCCTTATAAATTTTTACACCCGCTCAAAGGGGTGATGGTTTTTCCCACTAAGCAACAAATAAAATCCCGATTTAGTGCGCTTAATATAAACCCAGATGCATCGATTATTTTGTATTGTAATAGTGCTTATGAATGCTCATCGGTTTGGTTTAGTTTGCATGAAATTTATGGCAATCAATCAGTTCAGGTTTATGATGGCTCGCTGCACCAATGGACTAAAGATGCCAGCCGTCCAATGACGATTAATTTAGCAAAATAAATCTGCTTTTTTCTTGATGTAAATCAATCTTTTATTAGGCTTTCTATATTAGAATTCTCTTATAAAAAATAAAGAGAGAAAAGTTGTGAAATCAAAAAAATTATTAATTATTTTATTTTTACCGTGGTTGAGTTTTGCCGGTGGACAGGAGATCTATTCTGAAAACTGTGAAAAATGTCATGGATTTTCTCAACAAGGCTCTTTAGGCTTGCCGTTGTATCGCTCAACCATTGCTAATCACTCAGATGACTATCTCAAAAAAACCATTAAATATGGTCGCCCTGGAAGAATCATGCCAGGCTTTAAACTTTCTAATGCGCAAACAGTTAAGTTGATTCGTTTCTTGCGGGCTGGCATAAAGGCGCCTCAATACAGTAAAGAGAAAATTGCAGGTAATGTAGAAGCAGGAAAGCACACTTATGAGCAATACTGTCAACGTTGCCATGGTATGCAATTAGAAGGTGGCGAAGGCACGGGTAAAAATTTCTCATGGCAAAAGGATCGAGACGTTTCTCCCCCTGCGCTTGCTAATCAAGGGTTTTTGCATGCAGCTGAAGATCAAATGATTAAACGCGTTATTATGAAAGGTGTTAAAGATACGGAGATGATGTCGTTTGAAAAGGAGTTTAACTTTACCGATAAAATGGCAAATGACTTAGTGGCCTATATTCGTTCGTATCAAAAGTCGTCAAATTTTAACAATAAGTCTAGAAAAACAGAAGAACCTTTGGTTTTTGTTTATCAATCTCAGCATAACCTTGCCACGACAGTTGATAAGCTTAGAGATTCTGCAGCGGCTTATAATTTCAGAGTGTATCCATCTAGAGCTTTATTTGAAGGTCTTAGGGACTCTAAAGATGCCGATAAAAAACAAATTGTTGTAAGATTTTGTAATTTTAAAAATATGCAAAAATTTCTTAAACTTGATCCAAGGCTAGGCGTTATGTTACCTTGTCGGGCAACAGTTATTGAAAATGAAAAGGGCGAGGTGCATATCTATTTAGAAAACTATATGAATGCCATCGGCCGTTTTAATAATGAGCAAATTTCTATTGATGCTAAAGATTTGATTGATAGTATGAAAGAGATGGTTGAGGAGGCGCTATGGTAGTTAGAGTTTTAGCTTTATGGGTTTTAATTTTTGCATCGACTGTTTCAGCAGGGCATGATGAATTACTGATTGAACGTGTTAATGCCAAATTTTCATACACTTGGCTGGCACTAGACAAAACCATTAAAGCAAACGGCTACAAGGCGGCTTACTTACAGCGTTGTGATTTTGCTTTAAACGAGCGCCATTACAAATCAGATAAATATCGTATTTTGTTTTTTGGTCAGTATGATGAAATGAAGGCAATGAGTAAAAAATATCCAAAGTTATCACCTTTTTTTCCATTAAAGATAACAGCTATGGAAGAGGGTGTACATACCTTAATCATTGCCACACCGCCAATTACACTTTTGCCTTTGGTCAAAACCGATGAAGATAGAATGCAGATTTTTCGTTGGAATGAGGATGTAAAAAGTATCCTGAAACAAGTTAAAAACCAATATAAATAAACACAAAAAAAGCCTTGATTTATCAAGGCTTTTTTGTTTTGAAATGGCTTAAAGTTTATTCAGGACCTTTATCATAAAAGCTATAACCTGAGTCAATATAAGTCACTTCACCAGTAATACCTGAGGCTAAATCAGAGCATAAGAAGGCAGCTGCATTACCCACTTCTTCTGTTGTTACTGTGCGTTTAAGTGCTGATGAGTCTGCAGCGTAATCAAGCAACTTACCAAAGTCTTTAATGCCTGAAGCAGCTAAAGTTTTAATTGGACCAGCAGAGACAGCGTTCACACGAATACCACGCTCAGGCCCCATAGCCGCTGCCATATAGCGTACGTTTGCTTCAAGTGATGCTTTGGCAACACCCATAACGTTGTAGTTAGGGATGGCGCGAATCGCACCCAAATAGCTAACCGTTAGCAAAGCGCCGTTATCGTTAAGCATAGGTGAAGCGTATTTAGCCAAGGCGGTAAAGCTGTATGAGCTAATATCATGCGCTGCGGCAAAGTTTTCACGCGTGGTAACATCGACATAGTTGCCACTAAGCGCTTCACGCGGTGCAAAGGCGACTGAATGCACAACAATATCAAAGCTATCCCAGTGGTTTTTAAGCTCTGTAAAAGTTTGCTCAATACCCTCGTCGGTGGCTACATCGCATTCGATCACAATATTGGAGTTGCAAACCTCAGCACATTTATCAACACGTTTTTTTAATTTTTCGTTTTGATAAGTTAGTGCAATTTCACACCCTTGTTTTGCCATTGCTTCAGCAATACCCCAAGCAATAGAGCGGTTAGAGGCGACGCCAACAACCAGCGCTTTTTTTCCAGTCATGAAACCCATAGAATCTCCCATATGTCATTAATAAAAAACAAATTATAACCTACACAGCACCTATAATAGCTAACTGTTATTGTAATTATTAGTGGCTAAATGTTAGATATTCTCTTAACACCGATTCGCGCATTTAGAATGCGCTACATCCCTTTATTGCTAATCTATTTTTCGTATGGTAGTGGTATAGCATTTACAGCGATTGCTGTAAATTTTTGGGTAAAAGATACATTGGATATGACGGCAGCAGATTTGGCCGAGTTAGGTATTTGGCTAACTGTACCATGGACAGTTAAAATGATTTTTGGCTCATTGGTTGATAGTGTCAAAATTTTTGACTCTAATCGAAAATCCTATGTTTATATCGGCGCACTACTAATTACCATAAGCTCGCTGATGATGATTGCCGTGGTAGGGGATTATGCCATTGTTGAAGATTACCCTAAAAAAATAATTTATATTTTTGCTAGCGTGATTGCCGTGGTTGGCTTTGTAATGCAGGATGTGGTGGCCGATACCATGACCACTGAAGTTCATGATAAAAATCAATCTGAAGAAGAAATTCATCACGAACTTGCCACCATTCAAGTGCTGGCACGCTTGTCTTTAGGCTTTGCTATTTTTATCACTGGCTGGGTTGGTGGAGAGTTAGCCGATGTGTTTCATGATAATCGTGAGGTTGTTTTCCAAATCGCCTTGTTTGTGCCTTTGCTTTCTATTTTGGGTGTGAGCCTAGTTAAGCTTAATCCAGTGCCAGTGTCGCCTGTGAACAAACATGTACTGTTTGGCGGGCTTATTTTTGCGGTATTTATTGTGCTTATGGGTTATAACGATGTACCTTATTCACAAGAGATTATTTTTATTATCTCATTATCAGTAGTATTGTATTTATTGACTGATCTCATTAATGATCTCGATGCCAGCACCATTCGTCATATCAAAATGGCGATGATTATTATTTTTGTCTATCGCGCTATGCCCTCATTCGGCGCAGGATTAAGCTGGTGGGAAATTGATGTTTTAGGCTTTGACGAATCTTTTTTTGCTAAATTATCTGCCATTGGTGGTGGTATTGCTTTGGCAGGTATGTGGTTCTCAGCTAAATTTATTATCAAGCGTGATATTGCCGAAGTGCTTATTTTCCTGACCATTATTGGTACGCTACTTTCTATGCCGATTGTGGCGATGTATTATGATATTCACACCATGCTTGGCTTTGATGCGCGTACAGTGGCTCTGGTGGATACAGCAATGGCCTCTCCATTTGATTATATCGCCCAAGTACTGATGCTGACTTTGGTTGCCATTTATGCACCCGAAGGTAAGAAGGGCACTTGGTTTGCACTGATGGCGAGTTTGATGAATATTGCACTTTCTGCAGGCGGTTTGTTTACCAAATACTTAAACCAAGTATTTGTGGTGAGTCGAGAAGTGGTAACTGATGGGGTGGTTACAACGGCGCAGAATTACACAGAATTAGGCGGCTTACTTTGGGTGGTGATTATCATCGGTTTTGTGGTGCCGATTGTTACCATTATTAAATACAACCCCAACAAAGCATGAAGCATACAAAGTGGCTTCTCTTAGCATTGTTATTAGTTGTTATTGATCAAATAACTAAACTCTTGGTATATGGCTATTTAAAACCTCATGAGTCCTTGGAGATTACTGGATTTTTGAGTATCACTCACGTGCATAATTATGGCGCTGCCTTTAGTTTTTTGGCCAATGAAGATGGCTGGCAACAGATTTTCTTGGTAGCTATTTCATCGGTAGCTGGTTTGGCTATTGTGATTTGGATGGTTAAAACAAGCCAAGCTCAAGTATCCAAGCTGATAGCACTCAGCCTAATTCTATCTGGCGCTATTGGCAATTTAATTGATCGAGCAACACTTGGTTTTGTTATTGATTTTATTGATTTGCATTATCAAGATTTTTATTGGCCGGTGTTTAATGTGGCAGATATTGCCATTAGCTTGGGTGTTGTACTATTACTATTGGTTGATTTTAAAAAAGAGAAGTCTAAGTCATGAGTGATTGCTTGATTATTGGTGGTGGCGCCATTGGCATGATGAATGCTCGAGCGCTTGCTTTGGCTGGCGCTAAAGTCACCTTGATTGACCAGCAATCTTGCGCTCAAGAATCTTCTTGGGCGGGCGGTGGCATTATTTCCCCGCTTTATCCCTGGAAATATGACGACCTGACCAATGAGTTAAGTTTCGCCTCTCAAGCTGTGTATGAGCAATTATGCGCTCAAATACTAGAAGATACCGGGCTTGATCCGCAGTATTTAAAGTCGGGTTTGCTGATGATGGATGAGTATGATTCACACGAGGCAATAGCGTGGATGGCGCGTCACGATCTGGCTTATCAATCGCATCAGCACGGCGCCTTATTCGCTCATATCGCCCAAGTGCGCAATCCTCGCCTACTGAAGGCGCTCAAGGCCGATATCATCCAAAAAGGGGTTAAGATTATTGAGCAAGTTAAAATTGAAAAATTATTAGTTAAAAACCATAAAGTCTTAGGTGTTAAAAGTAATAATCAAGCGTATTTAGCAGATCATGTGGTTGTTTGTTCGGGCGCTTGGAGCTCTGAGTGGCTAGACTTAAAAGAAGAAATCTTTCCTATGAAAGGTCAGATGATTGTGTTGAAATCTAAGCCAGGTGTTGTTGAGCACATTGTGCTTGACCAAGGTCGCTACATCATCCCTAGAAAAGATGGGAGAATATTGGTTGGCTCTACCATGCAGAATGTTGGTTTTGACAGGTCCATCGACAACGAAACTCGCCAATCTTTGCAAGATTTTGCCTCGCAACGATTTGCTAAATTAGAAAAATCTGAAGTTGAACATCATTGGTCGGGTTTTAGGCCAGCGAGTAAATCCGCTAAAGTAATGTTAGGCAGATATAATGAATTTGAAAATGTTTATTTAAATACCGGCCATTTCCGCAACGGCCTTAATATGGCGCCAGAAAGTGCTAAAAGAATCACCCAATTAATTACCGATGAAACTTAGACTATTATTTTTCACCCTGATATCGCTTGCTAGCATGGCTAACGCCCAGCTTTTTAAAGTATCTGATCAGGGTGCAATTTTAAGCAATATTTCTACAGAGCAGCGCTGTGTGTTGGATGATCAATCAAAACTCGTTTGGGAAGTAAAGCTTAGGAGTAAAGGCTTGCAAAGTGCCAAAAATACCTACACCTGGTTTGATGGAAAGAGTGGTGTTCAAAATGGTGATTACTCGCATAATTGTCATTGGGCTGATTCTTGTAACACGCAAGCATATATTAAAGCCATCAATACTCTGGAACTTTGTCAGAAAAAAAAATGGCGCCTACCAACGCAAGTAGAGCTAAAAACATTGCTATTGTATGGCGATAATGATTTACTCATTAATCAGCAATTTTTCCCCAATACTCAGCTAAAGTCTTACTGGAGTTCTAACGAATTAAGTCGTGACATTGCCATTGATGTGCCGTTTTATTATGGTGGCAGTCAAAGCGCAGACAAGTCATTTGACGCCTACGTACGTTTGGTCAGCGATGCTCACTAGAGAATTTGACCAAGCTTTATTGGCATCTTACTCGGATGATATTCCTAGTTTTTTAAAAAAGATTTATGCTGCTCGTGGTGTGTCTGAAACTCAACTATCACTTGGGCTTAACAATCTACTCACACCAAAATTTGATCAATTAAATGATGCATTAGCCATATTGGAGCAGGCCTTACTTGCTCAGCAAAGAGTTTTAATTATTGGTGATTTTGACTGTGACGGTGCCACTGCCTCGGTAGTGGCGGTTAAATCATTGCGCATGATGGGCGCTAAATATGTGGATTTTTTAGTGCCCAATCGCTTTGAGCATGGCTACGGCTTATCACCAGAAATTGTCAAGCTAGCTATCAAGGAAAAACAACCTGATTTAATCATCACCGTTGATAACGGAATTTCCAGTTTTGAAGGTGCTAAGTTAGCTAAATCCTCAGGTATTCAAGTGATTATTACTGATCATCACTTGCCGAGTGACACCTTGCCAGAAGCGAGCGCTATTATCAATCCAAACCTTAAAGGCTGCGAGTTTTTAAGTAAAAATTTAGCTGGCGTTGGCGTCTGTTTTTATCTGTTTTCAGCGCTTAAAACCCATCTGAATAAAACCCAATATTTTGCTAAAAATAGCGTCCCCTTGCCAGACCTGCGCACCGTGCTTGATCTGGTCGCACTCGGTACGGTGGCTGATGTAGTGAGGCTTGATCAAAATAACCGAATTTTAATTGACCAAGGTATTAAGCGTATTCAAGCCAAGCAATGTGCACCTGGCATTTTGGCGCTACTGGAAATTGCCAATCGGCAAGCTCAAACCTTACAAGCCAGTGATTTGGGTTTTGCTGTAGGTCCGCGCCTAAATGCAGCGGGGCGCCTGAGTGATATTTCTCGAGGCATCAAATGCTTGCTAACGGATGATATAAACGATGCTAGGCGCTATGCGCAAGAGTTAGAAGAGTTTAATCAAAAGCGCAAAACAGAGCAAGCGCGTATTCAGGACGAGGCACAAGCGATTGTCGATAGCCAAGATGTATCAGAAGGAAAGTTTGCCCTAAGTTTGTTCGATCCTTCTTGGCACGAAGGCATTGTTGGCATTGTCGCGGGTAAGCTTAAAGAAGACTACCATTGCCCTGTTGCAGTTTTTGCCAAATCGGGTGATTTTCTCAAGGGCTCCATTCGCTCAATTCCGAGCGTACACATTAAAGATTTATTGGATTTAGTTGATCGAGAAAATCCTGGACTGATCTTAAAATTTGGTGGCCATGCAATGGCGGCAGGTTTAAGCATTAAAGCAGAAAATTTCTGGTCATTTAAGCGTGCTTTTAACGACGCTATTAAAGCCCATCTTAATGATCAAATTCCAACAGTAGAGCTCTTAACCGATGGCGAGCTTGAAGCGTTCGATGTTTCTTTAGAAAATTCTGAAATCATCAAGAATGCCGGGCCTTGGGGGCAGGGGTTTGAGGAGCCTGTTTTTTTTGGTGAGTTCGATGTAGTTGAGCAAAAAGTCGTGGGTGAAAAACACCTTAAATGTCGACTTAAATTGGTTGGTGATACCCACACCCATGATGCCATTGCTTTCTTTCAAACGCCACTTGATTCTAAGCAAGTAACAGTTGCTTATAAATTATCAATTAACACCTGGCGAGGTGCGACTAATTTACAGCTAATGGTGGAGCAAATTAGCGCCTCAGAATAAGCCTTGTCAAGGCAGAATACAGCTTATTATTAAGCAAATTTACCCTTATATTAAGTAAGAAAAATAGTAGCATCAATAAGAAAAGAGTGAGTTAAAAAAACCTATTTTATTTGTGGTTAATATGTATTATATGTATTTAATATTTGCAATGAAAAAACATTGAGAAGTTTTTTTAGAGTTAAGTGCAAAGAAAAAAGTAATAATTAAACAAACCAAGGGGCTGGAATTTGGACAATGTAAGTCTTAAAGAGTGCAAACATGATAGTCTTTTGTCTTCTTTAATAATAGTTGCAGAGCATTACGGTTGCCCGCACAAGGCGTCCTTGCTTACTGCCAATCTGCCTTTAGTAGACAGCCGATTAACACCGGAACTCTTTATCCGCGCCGCTAAAAGGGCTGGACTGGTCTCAAAACTGGTTAAACGAAAACTTCATAAAATTTCACCTTTAATTCTACCTGCAGTTATTAATTTGAAACAGAGTCAGTCTGTAGTTTTGCTTTCAGTTGACAAAAAACAAAAAGAGGCGACAATCTTTTCGAGCGAAACCGCTGGTGAAGTTAAGGTGCCTTTTAAGGTATTAAAAAATAAATATAATGGCACCCTGTTTTTGATATCAAAAGAATTTAATTTTGATAACCGAGATCCTGAATTATTACAAGATTATTCTGGGCATTGGTTTTGGGGGACGTTAACCTGTTCTTGGAGAATCTATCGTGACGTATTGCTGGCTTCATTTATGCTAAATATGTTTGCTTTAGCAACCCCATTTTTTGTCATGAATGTTTATGACCGTGTTATTCCAAACGAAGCTTTGGAAACCTTATGGGTGTTGTCAACGGGCGTTATTGTTATTTATTTTTTTGACTTCATTATCAAGATTTTTAGAGCCTACTTTGTAGATATTGCAGCTAAAAAGTCTGATATTTTGCTTTCCTCAAATATTTTTGAAAAAGTTATGGGAATGCGCTTGGCGGATCGTCCTATTTCAGTTGGAAGTTTTGCTAGCAATCTAAGAGATTTTGACAATATTAGAGATTTTTTTACTTCGGTTACTGTAACAACGCTGATTGACATTCCATTTATTTCTATTTTTATTTTTGTTATATATTTCATTGCTGGTGATATAGCTTATATTCCCTTAGTTGCTGTTGTTACTGTGCTTTTTTACTCGTTAATCATACAACCTTTTTTAAAGCATTCTGTAGATAAAGTCATGAGAGCGTCTTCACAAAAACAGGCTAATTTAATTGAAGCCCTGTCTTCTATTGAAACAGTTAAAACTTTAGGTTTACAAGGGCAATTACAACAAAAATGGGAAAACGCTTCTAGTTATATTGCCGATTGGAGCCTAAAGTCAAAAGTTATTGCTTTTTCTGGCTCTGCTATTGCGCAACTTATGCAACAAGGAACAACTGTTGTAATCGTGTTTGCCGGGGTTTATGCTATCGCAGAGAATGAATTAAGTTTGGGTGGTTTAATAGCCAGTATTATGCTTTCAAATAGAGCATTAGCGCCAATGACTCAAACCTCTAATGTGCTAACTAAATATCACAACGCCAAGGCAGCATTAGGATCTTTAAATAAAATTATGCGAAGCCCTGATGAGAGAAAAAATGCAATTGAATACGTCCATCCTAAAAAAATCACTGGAAAAATTTCTTTTGAAAATGTTAATTTTTCTTACTCTAGTTGTAGCAATTCAGAAGAAAATTTAAATACATTAGAGAATGTTTCTTTTGATATCAAGCAAGGCGAACATGTTGCTGTATTGGGTGCTGTAGGTTCTGGGAAAACTACAATTTTAAAATTAATCTTAAGATTGTACGACCCAGATTCAGGAAAAATTAAGATTGACGATATATCTATTAATCAGATTGATCCAATTGAATTAAGAAAAAGTATTAGTTATGTTAGCCAATCGCCTGCACTTTTTTATGGAACTTTAAGGGAAAATATTGTTAGCGCTAAACCCTTGGCAACAGATGATGAGGTTTTGTCCGCAGCAAAAATGTCGGGAGTTCTAAATTTTATTAAAAATCACCCCTCAGGGTTTGATATGAATGTTGGCGAAGGTGGTCAAAATTTGTCTCTTGGGCAAAGGCAGTGTGTTGCAATTGCAAGAGCGCTCTTATCTGATTCTTCTATAGTCTTACTAGACGAGCCGACCAGTTCAATTGATAACACTATAGAGAAATTGTTGATAGAGAGTTTTTCGTCTTACACCCAAGAAAAGACACTGATTCTAATTACTCACCGAAAGACATTACTGAATTTGGTTGAAAAAATTCTTGTTATTAACAATGGGAAAATTATCAATTTTGGTTCTAAAGACCAAGTTCTTGAATCAGTTCAGAAGGGGTTTAACAATGCCTAAAAACAATGATTTAAAACTCTTAAGTGAACAAGATTATGACTTTATTTCAAAAAAAAGTTCCGCTATATTGCTGTCTTCACCCAAGGGTGCAAGAAAGTTAATTTTCGTGATTTTTTGGTTTTTTTTGGCAGCCTTATACTGGGCCAGTAATGCACAGATTGATGAAGTTACTGTTGGCGTAGGGAAAGTTATACCTTCAAAGCAACTACAGACACTCCAAAGCCTTGAGAAAGGGGTGATTTCTAATGTGTTGGTTAGTTCAGGTGATAAAGTTCAAGAAGGAGATATCTTGTTGGTTATTGATGATACACAGTTAAAAAATAGAATTCAAAAGTTGCGACAGGACAAAAAATTAACCGAAGAAAAAATCAATATATATGAAGACTTAATAAAAGATAAGTTGATTTCCAAGGTGGAGTTTATTAACTTAAAGAAAGAATTAATTAATATTAATGGGGAGCTTTCGGATGTTTTAGATAGGGTTAGTCGAACCAGAATAAAGTCCCCTGTCAATGGAGTTGTTCAACGTGTTTTATTTAACACCATCTCTTCAGTAGTTATGCCTGGAAATGATTTAGTTGAGATTGTTCCAATTAATGATGAGCTTTTGATTGAGGCAAAAATTAGACCAATTGATATTGGTTTTATTAGGCCTGGACAAGAGGTAATGGTGAAGTTTTCAGCTTATGATTATGCGATTTATGGCGGATTAAAAGGGGAATTAAAATATATAAGCGCTGATACTATTGTTGACGATGATGAAAGTTATTATTTAATTAGAGTTAAAACCAAAACTAATTATTTAACATTCAACAAAGAACAATTAAATATTATTCCTGGCATGACAGCAGGTGTTGATATAGTCACTGGAAAGAAAACCATATTAGAATATTTGTTAAAACCAGTATTAAGGGCAAAAAACAACTCTTTGCGTGAGAGGTAGTTTTTGAATAAAAATTTACACAAGAAACTTTTTTATATTATGAAACCAATAAATACATACAAACCTATAAAATTATTAATTACTTTTCTTATATTTTTTGGGCTTAACAACATTCCATCTTATGCAGAAACTATGGAAGCAGCTGTTTTTAAGGTTGTTGAAAAAAGTCCGCACATTGAAGCGCTACGTTACACCACAGAAAGTAGTTACCAGAACTACTTGTTTAATAAAGAAACTGGCTATTCAACGCTTGATATATATGGAGGGATTGGCGTAGAAAAAAATTATGATTATTTAAATACTGAAGATGAAATATTAGATAAATTTAATGCTGGTATCAACTTTAAGCGCAAACTATTTGATGGACATGAACAAAAATTTATTGTTGAACAGAGTAAATTCAAATACCATGCAGATTATTACCAACAGATTTTGCAAGAACAAAATATAGTGTTGGATTCGATTGAAAAGTATCTCGATGTCTTGCGATATCATCGACTATTGGAGGCCTCTGAAAAACATTTTGAGAAAATGGGTCTTTATACTGAACAAGCTAAAGAAAGACTTGATAACGGTGTGTCTAATGAAATAGAATTGGACGTTTCATCAAGATATTTGCTAAAAGCAGAAAAAGTTTATCTTAGCGCTAAAAACAACTTTGAAGACAGTATTGCAGAGTATAAGGTGTTGTTAGGAGGTGTGCCCGATATTAATACAATGACGCTAGGCAGTGCAGTTGACCCAAAGCAAATTCCTCAAAATCTAGACAAAGCGATTGCCATCGCTTTGTCTAATCATCCAGTAATACGGATTTGTAATGAAAATATTAAGCAGGCAGAATCGGAGTACAGAGGCTCGTTTTCCAATAACTATCCAGATGTTAATTTATTAATGGATGCGAAATGGAGTCGTAATATGGGCAACAATACTGAGAGAGATCGTGATATCTCTGTGATGTTTCAAGTTAAACATAATCTTTTAGGGCCTGAAACAAATTATTACCACAACAAAAGTTTAGACAGTAAAGTTCGCAAGATTAAAGCCACTTGCAAACAAAAAGAGCGCGAGGTCGAACAAAGCATAAGGCTTTCTTACCAAGCGCTTCAAGCAACGAAAAAAGCGGCTAATGCAGCTAAATTATTTGAAAAAACGAGTGTGGATATTTTACAAAAAACAAATAAGCGCTTTGTTTTGGGTAACATTTCTTTAGAAAAAATACTGCAACTGGAAGTGCAGCATTTAGAATCCGAATCTACAAAAACCAATTTTCAATATGATGGCCTGTTTTCGTTGTATAGAGTTCTTCATGCAACGGGCCTTATTTTAAACCATTTTAATTTAGGTATCTAACATATGTTTCTTTTCAAAACTACTATATCAAACTATTTTTGGCAAGTGTTTTTTTTGCTATTTTTGAGCCAACAATGCATAGCAAGCTTTCATGTAATAAACGACCATACGTATGAAAATGATAGCGCTTTAAGTGCATTTGTTAAGGCACAAATAAGCGTAACACCAAACTTAGATAAGGGAAAAGCAACGTATCAAGCTTGTATACTGTGTCACACAAAAGACGGCTCTAGGCTTGATGGTTTTTTTTATGCCTTGCCTGGCACATACCCTAAATTACAAATTCACAACAAAGAACAGTTGTTTACACGTTTCTATAAGCGTGTTTTAAGTGAAGACCAATACCCAAGTTTAATACCTCGTGAAATGCGATTACCTGTGTCAGATTCGAACGGGGCGTTCAACCCTCAAAAGCTTGCAAATGTGGTGTCTTATATCGCAAGCATAGATCAAAGTAAGGATATTGAATACACCAACAAAGGGTCGGGGTTAGACTTGGTTAATGGTGAATATATTTATACACAAAGATGTGTATTTTGCCATGGTATTAAAGGGGTTTCACCCCAGGCCTCTGCGATTGATACCTATAGTTTTCCTATACCAAATATTGGCTCCCAGCACTATAGGTTTCTTTTGCGCCAACTTAAATGGATAAAAACCGGCAGACGAAAATTACCTAAAAATTTAACACAAATGAAATTGATACTACAGGATTTGACTTATAAAGACCTAGAAGCCGTATCAGACTATGTATCAAGGTTAGACTGTCTCAACTGCGAAAAATCTAGCCGCTAACTTGTCTTAACCCCTTTGGAGAGTGCTTCTTGTCTTATGAAAATAACATATAAATGAATCCATAGATAGCAATAAAACCTGTATTATTTATAAGTGTATTTTTGTTCTATGTTTTTTAATATACTCACATGGGTATTCTTAAATTAAATAATGCTAAGATAATCGATGACCAGATAAAAATTACTTTGGTTGCTGAAGATCTTGTTGAGCAAGAAACAACCTATAAAATAGATGTTTCTACTGGCAATTTAAATACAAAACAGGAAATAGTTTTTGCACCAGGAGAGGCTTCCAAAGAGGTTGTTGTGCCATTTAATTTTGATGGTAAAACCTCTTTAAAAATTGGCGAACCTAATGCAGAAATTAATATTGGACAAAGCAGTTGGGAGTTTAGATACGACCAACAACGGGATTTGCTTGAAATGTTTGTTGACAATGCGGCAGACAATGAAACAATCGAAGATTTAGGAGTTGTTATCGAGCGTACCGGCAACAGTATTCTGCCACGCCATGATTTTGAAATTGATATACAGCGCTCTCTGGATCAAGGCATCATCTTGTCAAATACAACCACCCCTGATGATGACGCGGTGACGGTCACAATCACTGATGCAACGCTAGCTATGTCTGACACGGCCAATAGCAGTGTCGCAGAAAATGTGGCCTATAGTGCGTCCGCCCCAACCTTAACCGGCACACCTATTGGCGATGTGACCTACAGCCTGAGCGGTGATGATGCCGATCTGTTTAGTGTAGCCACCGATGGTGCAGTGAGTATGGTGGGCCGGGACTTTGAG
>ERZ1046876.138-NODE-138-length-60111-cov-18.112528_pt1 | contig 60111 bp, 72 predicted proteins | sample MGYA00383094_ERZ1046876 | MGnify/ENA primary metagenome ERZ1046876 (study PRJEB29581, sample SAMEA5548364) | metagenome | biome: marine; feature: coastal; material: water | depth 50 m | study: Short-term variability in the microbial, nano- and picoplankton...
CTTCTCCGCTACTCGTGAACATTGATAATAAAAAATTAACAAATTTTTAAAATAAGCTTAATTAGTTGATAAAAAACTCAATTTTTAAATAAAAAAATGCCGTTTTAAAGCGGTTTTAAGCTTTAAAACGGCATTTCAGTAGTCGGATTTACAAAATATTGGAAATTTTTAAAATAACTAAATTTGTAGTAATATTTAAGAAAATTACTACCTTATTTTAAGTTTAACTGAAACAGCGCCAATTACATCTCCCACTGAGTAATTTCTTGCACCATCATGAGGATAATGCTCTTTTAATTCTCTTAAGACTGATTGTCCAATTTGCATATCACTTCCATGACAGGTCAAACACCCTTCTTTTACAATTAAGGGTTTAGCGTATCTAAAAAACTTTCCTGTAGGTTCATCGGTTGATGAAAAATACTCCTTACTGGCTTTTTTACTTAACTCAATTAAAGCTTTTTGCTCCCAAATATCGGCAGTCGATAAACCTATATTTCTTGGTCTCAAAGAAACACGCTTAATGGATATGTTGTTTCTATTTGACATGCGATATGCCGACTCAGATGCCGACATACTGCACATATGTACCGTATCGGATAAGCCCACTAGGTTGATAGTATTTTTTCTTTCATCAGTTAGCTCATTCATTAAGTTATCGACATGAAATCGAACTTCTAATAGCTTGTTATCACTCAAAGCAGATAAGGACGCAGATACTGTAAGCATTGCTAGTAATATTTTTACTGGTTTCACCATCCCATGTTCCTCATGTATTTGGTTGGAGAAGTGAAAGATGATGATGATTTATTAATATCTTCACCCATGCGATTTACATCAACTTTCATTTGATCCATACCACCTCTCATACCGTCAACATTATCACTAATATCAACAATTTTTTCAGAAATTACCCCCATATCATCAGACATTTTTAGCTGGATATTGGAAATGCTCTTGTTCATGATAAACATGTTTTTATCCATAGATCGAACACTTTTATTCATGGTAACGATGCTATCTTTCAAGGTGGACATATCTTTAGACATGGTAGAAACATCTAAATTCATTGTCTCAAGACTAGCTCTCATTGAAGACATGTCTGTACTCATTGATTTGACATAAGTCGTCATGTCATAAAAGAGCTTTAACATTGCCGTCATCATTAGCGCACCCACAATAACGCCAATGCCAATCAGTATTTTTTTCATGTCAAAATTACTAGGTATTAATTAGCTTAATTTGTAAATGCAATAAAACTACGCTGATCAGCATCCACTTCAACCATAGCTTCAGCAACTGCACCACCAAACATATCACCTACAAGCCCAGCATTCATATAAGCCACCCAAACTGTACCATCAGTTTTTTCAAAAACTGAAATCGTACACGGCATAAATACTGATACTTTTTTATTTTGATCTTCTGCTAATGTATTGTAAGCATGCTCAGCATTGCAAAGATTAACCAGCATTACTGGTGGAATGATATGCTTGCCACCAGAATGCTTCTTAATTGACTTGTGCAGTGGCTGAACACTTGGAATTACCCAACCCTTAGCCTCAGCATTAGCCTTAATTTTAGCAACTGTCTCTTCAACACCATAAGGACTTTTGACTTCTTTAAGCATCATATTTGGCATCATATTCCAACCTAAAAATGCGATCGTTATTGCACCTAAGATAAATCCGATTATTGTATTTTTCATTTTCTTTTCCTTTTTTAATTATTATGAGTATTTTACATTAGAATATAATAATATTCTAAACAAACTAACATAGATTGTTTTTTCCAAAAAAAAATACTGCTAAAACAGTATTTTTTTTATACTTAACAACTCTGTGAAGAGTTGCTTACTTGCTTACTTCAGTTTGAGGTGCAGGTGTGCGAATTGTACTTGGGCCCCAAGGTGTATTCATATATTCACCTGGTGCAAAACCATAACCATTGCGTCCGTAGTTGTAAGGGCCATAGTTATTGTCCCAGTCATTATTATCAAACTCGTCAAACATGTTTTCCATTTCTTCCATGTACCAGCGAGGATCCCAGAAGTCGTATGGGTTATACCCAAACATACCATTGTCATCGTAACCATTGTAGTTATTGTAGTTATTGTAGTTACCATAACCATTGTTGTTGTTCCAAAAAGCACTAGAGCCTAATGAAATTGCTAATAATGTTATTGCTAATATTTTTTTCATGCCTATCTCCTTTTTTGTTATTGTTTAGTTATATTATAAAACTATAATATAATGTGTACTTGATATAGATCAAGTACACAAAAAAATGCCACCTAGTAAGGTGGCATTTTTTAACTAACTTAAATTTAAAGCTTGATTATTTTTCAACTTCAACTGTATCAGCATCACTTTCATCTTCTTCAGTTTCAGCAATTTTAGCTACTGATACTAACTTCTCACCTTTAGAGATGTTGATTAAAGTCACACCTTGAGTGTTACGACCAATAATTGATACGTCAGCTGCACGTGCACGAACCAAAGTACCTTTATTAGAAATCAACATCATTTCATCTTCATCAGTTACCTGAATAGCGCCAACAACTTTACCGTTACGATCTGATGTTTTAATAGAAATCACACCTGATCCACCACGTGCTTGGGCACGATACTCATCAAGCTCTGTACGCTTACCATAGCCTTTTTCAGTTGCTGTCAAGATTGGGCTTGTTTCATCTGCTACAATTGCTGATACAATTTCATCGTCAACCAGCTTCATACCGCGTACACCGATTGCTGTACGACCCACAGCACGAACGTCAGCTTCTTTAAATCTAATAGACTTACCATTAGCTGAGAACAGCATAATGTCGTTATTACCAGACGTGATTTCCACACCTACTAACTTATCGCCATCTCTAAGCTCGATAGCAATAATTCCACCTTTTCTTGGGCGGGCAAAGTTAGTTAGCGATGTTTTCTTACACGTACCACTACTGGTTACCATAAAGACAAATTGATCCTCTGTAAATTCAGATACTGGCAAGATGGCATTAATAACTTCATCTTTATCCAATGGCAATAAATTAATAATTGGCTTACCTTTAGCTGTACGTGAAGCCACTGGCAATTCATAAACCTTAAGCCAATGAACTTTACCAGCAGACGAGAAACACAATACTGTGTCATGTGAGTTGGCTACAAATAGCTGATCAACAAAATCCTCATCCTTCATTTTAGTAGCAGCCTTACCTTTGCCGCCACGACGTTGGGCTTGGTAATCACCAAGAGATTGCGCCTTAACGTAACCACCATGAGATAAGGTAATAACACGCTCTTCCTGAGCGATAAGATCCTCTAGAGTTAGATCAATCTTATGCTCGATAATTTGAGTTAGTCGTGCATTAGCATAGTTCTCACGAATTTCAATCAACTCATCGCGAATCACTTGCATTAATTTATCTGGGTTTTGCAAAATATCAAGCAAGTATTTAATACGCTCTAATAGCTCATTAAATTCATCAAAAATCTTATCTTTTTCTAAACCTGTTAAACGATGAAGCTTAAGATCTAGAATAGCTTGAGCTTGTTGAATAGAAAGCTGATAATCACCATTAGCCTGAAGACCAAGCTCTGGCAATAAATCTTCTGGCTTAAACATAGCCATATCACGATCACCAATAAGCTCTTGAATAACTGAGCCACTCCAAGTTCTAGCTATTAATGCTTCTTTTGCTTCCGTTGGATTGTTAGCTGCTTTAATAAGTTCGATCACTTCATCGATGTTATGCAGTGCAACTGACAAGCCTTCCAATAAGTGAGCGCGGTTTTTAGCTTTGTTAAGATCAAAAATAGAGCGACGCGTTACCACGTCACGACGATGAGAAATAAAGGCTTCTAAGATATCTTTAAGCTTCATTAGCTTAGGCATACCTCTATCGATAGCTACCATATTAATACCAAACACTGTTTGCATCTCTGTTAGCTTGTAAAGATTATTTAGCATCACTTCCGGCACTTCGCCTCGACGAAGCTCGATCACCATACGCATACCGTCTTTATCAGACTCATCTCTAAGACCTGTAATACCGTCCACACGCTTATCTTTTACCAATTCTGCAATCTTACCAATCAGCTTGGCTTTGTTTACCTGATAAGGTAATTCTGTTACTACAATACTTTGCTTATCTTCGCCTTCAACGTGTGAAACTGAACGCAGGTAGATCTTACCTTTACCCGTTTCATAAGCTTGACGAATACCACTAGCGCCATTGATAATGCCAGCCGTTGGAAAATCTGGACCTGGCATTACTTCTAATAGCTCATCAATAGTAATATCTGCATTATCAATCATTCTAAGGCACGCTTCAATCACTTCATCTAAGTTGTGGGGTGGGATGTTAGTCGCCATACCAACAGCAATACCAGATGAACCGTTTACTAATAAATTTGGAACACGCGTTGGTAACACTGATGGTTCAGATTCTGAGCCGTCATAGTTATCAATAAAATCAACCGTGTCTTTTTCAAGGTCGCGTAATAATTCGTGTGACAATTTAGCCATACGAATTTCTGTATAACGCATTGCAGCAGCTGAATCACCATCTACCGAGCCAAAGTTACCTTGACCATCGATAAGGATATTGCGCATTGAGAATGGCTGAGCCATACGTACAATAGTGTCATATACGGCGGTGTCGCCATGTGGATGATACTTACCAATAACATCACCAACAATACGGGCAGATTTTTTATAAGATTTGTTGTAATCGTTGCCAAGTACATCCATCGCATAAAGTACACGACGATGAACTGGTTTTAGACCATCTCGAACATCAGGTAAGGCACGACCAACAATAACGCTCATGGCATATTCCAAATAGGAATCGCGCATCTCATCTTCAATCGTAACTATGGGAAAATTAGGCTCGAAAGTTTCTAGTTCTTCAGTGTTTATCGTGTCGTCTGACATACAAAAAATGGCTTAATTAAATTAGCTTTTATTGTACCCTAAATGATTGAATTTACACAATAAAAATGTGTAAATAAGATGGTGTTTTTACAAAAACTTAAAACAAATAAAATTTTGTAAAAACAATGAGTTATGAGTTTTTATCTTGGACTGCTTGAGCCAGTGTTTTTAGTAGTGTTTCAGTGTCATCCCAACCAATGCAGCTATCAGTAATACTAACGCCATATTCAAGCGATTCTAACGGCCCAACTGGCTGGGCGCCTTCGTTAATGTTTGATTCAATCATAACGCCAAAAATCTTATCAGAACCTGATGAAATTTGTCTAGAGATCTCTTCACCCACTAACATTTGATTTTTAAATTTTTTCTCACTATTGGCATGAGAGAAATCAACCATTACTCTAGGAGTCAAACCCTCATCTTTTAACTGTTGATGCGTTAATTTAATACATTCTCTGTCATAGTTTGGACCATCTGCACCACCACGAAGAATAATATGCGTGGTGTCGTTGCCAGATGAAGTGTAATGACTCACACCACCCTCTTTATTGACTGACAATAAGTGATGAGGACTACTAGCAGATTTAATAGCGTCAATAGCTACTCTAAGCGACCCCGTGGTACCATTTTTAAAGCCAACCGGACAAGATAAGGCAGAAGCAAGCTCGCGATGAGATTGGCTTTCTGTTGTACGTGCGCCAATAGCGCCCCATGAAATAAGGTCTGAAATATACTGTGGTGTGATTAAATCAAGGTACTCAACTGCCGCAGGCATGCCCATATCTGCCAAATCTATCAACAAGTGACGAGCAATTTTTAAACCTTTATCAATATCAAAACTTTCATTTAATTCAGGATCGTTAATCAACCCTTTCCAACCGATGGTTGTACGTGGCTTTTCAAAGTACACACGCATAACGATAAATAAATCTTCTTTAAGCTCTTCTTTTAAAACGGCTAATTTCTGTGCATAATCACGCGCTGCTTTTGAATCATGAATAGAACAAGGGCCGACAATCACCATTAAACGCTGATCATTACCATTTAAAATATTCTTAATGGTTTCTCTAGCCTGAAAAATACCAGACGAACCATCTGCACTTAATGGATAAGTATCCATCAATACATTAGGTGTAACGATTGGTGCACTTGAAGTAATTCTTAGGTTGTCAGTATTGTATTTCATCAGTAGCTAGGTATTTATTTTTGATTTTCAATAACAGCGTAAGCAGAGTGATTATGAATAGATTCAAAATTTTCCGATTCAAGACGGTAATAATTAATCTTATCGTTAGTGTTTAACTCAACTGCGATATCGCGCACTAAATCCTCAACAAAAGCAGGGTTATCATACGCTCTTTCTGTAACTACCTTTTCATCTTCTCGCTTCAAGATAGCATACAACTCGCAAGAAGCTTTACGCTCTGCTAGATCAATTAAATCTTCAATGTGTAATGTTTTTCCTTTAGCAGCCTTAGCTTTAATAGTAATATGTGAACGCTGATTATGCGCACCATACTTTGAAATACTCTTTGAACACGGGCATAAACTAGTCACTGGCACAACCACTTTCATCATTACCTCAGACTCGCCTTCACTTAGTTCGCCATATAAGGTTACTTGGTAATCCATCATTGATTCAACGCCAGATGAAGGTGCTTTTTTCTTTCTGAAAAAAGGAAAATCAAGTCTAATATGCGCTGTGCTAGACTCCAATCTATCTTTTACTTTATCGATTATTTTGCCAAAATTTCCACTATTAAACTCGCATGGACCTTCATTTAAAATCTGAATAAAGCGAGACATATGCGTGCCTTTAACATGTTCAGGCAATGTTACAGTCATGGTGAAATTACCCACCGTTGGTGATTTATTACCATGTTGATCAATATAGGTAATTGGGTGTGCAATGTCTTTAATACCTACTTTATCAATGACTATTTGACGCGTATCTAAATTATTTTGTGTATCAGGCAAATCACAAGATTTCATAATTAGTCCTCCGAGTAAGTAACAGAAGCTCGCAAAGTTTCCCAAATGGTTACTTCTTTTACTCGAACATCTTGATTATTGATTAACTGCCCAATTTCTTCATAAAAATATTTTGCCAGGTTTTCAGCAGTAGGATTGAGCTGGTCAAAAGGCGTAACTTCATTTAAATATTGGTGATCTAATCTTTTAACAACTACTTTAGTTTGTTTTTTTATTTCTCGAAAATCAATCGCCATACCAACATCATCGAGCACCTTGGAGGCGACAAGAACTTCCACCTGCCAATTATGGCCATGCAAGCGTGAGCAATCCCCTGGATAATTTCTTAATGAATGCGCTGCGGCAAAATCTGTAACAATTTTTAGGACGAACATTTTCGGAAAAATTGGCAAAAAAAGATTGATTATACCTTTGATAAAGGAAAAATTACACCCTGAATCACAGGGTGATTGCCTCAACTATTCTACCGCTTCGAGTAAATGAACACCTTGATAGCCTTTTGGCAACAAATTGCCACGACGAGCTCTTGACCCAACATAATTAGCCAAATCTTGGAATTTGATTGTTAAATGGCGCTTTCCTGCATAAACCTTAAGATTTTGAGTTTCTAATAAAACACAAATACTAACAACAAACTCTTCTCTAGCTTTCAGATCTTTAGCTGGAATTTGAATCAACTTATTACCTTTACCCTTTGATAAAACAGGCAAATCGGATACTGGGAATACCAATAAACGACCACGATTGGTAGTAACAGCTACAAACTGATTGTCCAAATCGTTGACGTTAATTACTTTCATTACCTTTGACTCGCCTGGCAGAGTCAAAGAAGCTTTTCCAGCTTTTTTCTTCGACAGTAAATCACCAATCGTACCGATAAATCCATAACCTGCATCAGAGGCTAGTAAAACATGCTGATCATCGTCACCCATTAACACATCAACAAACTCTGCACCATTTGGTGGTGAAAGCCTGCCTGTTAAAGGCTCCCCTTGACCCCTGGCACTTGGTAATGAATTTGCCAGTAGTGAATAAGAACGTCCAGTTGAATCAATAAAAATTGCATTTTTATTACTCCTTCCCTGAACACTGGTTAGATAGCTATCACCAGATTTATAGTTTAGCGTTGTTGGATCAATATCATGGCCTTTAGCACTACGCACCCAGCCTTTATCACTAAGAACTACTGTTATATTTTCAGCTACTACCAAATCATCTTCGCTAAATGCCTGAGCCACACTCACTTCTGTTTTAATGGGTGATCTTCGCTCATCACCAAACTGATCAATAATGGCTTTTAGCTCTTTTTTAATGTAGGTTTTTAAACGATTGTCGCTTGATAATAGCAACTCTAGCTTGTTCTTCTCAGCAGCTAATTCAGCCTGTTCACCCTGAATCTTAACCTCTTCTAACTTAGCTAAATGACGAAGCTTTAACTCTAAAATCGCTTCTGCTTGAATCTCGCTAAGCTTGAAGTGCGCCATCAAAATTGGCTTAGGCTTATCGTTTTCTCGAATGATGGCGATCACTTCATCAATATTTAAAAAGGCAACAAGCAGGCCCTCCAAAATATGTAAACGTGCCAAAATTTTATCTAAACGGTAGTTTAACTTTTTAGTGACGATTTGAGTTCTGTAGACTAACCACTCTTTAAGCATTGGGATTAATGGCTTAACTTGTGGCTTGCCATTGAGCCCAATTACATTCATATTAACGCGATAATTTTTTTCTAGATCGGTCGTGGCAAATAAATGCAACATCAATATATCAATATCAACTCGATTTGACCTAGGCACAATGACGATGCGTGTTGGATTTTCATGGTCTGATTCATCACGAATATCGTCCACTAATGGCAATTTTTTGGCACGCATTTGACTAGCAATCTGCGTAATTACCTTAGAGCCAGAGGTTTGAAAAGGCAGTGTTTCAATGACAATATCGCCATCTTCTTTTTGATAAGTGGCGCGCATCTTAACAGAGCCATGACCTGTTTCATAAATTTGCCTTAAGTCTTTTGCACTTGACACAATATTGGCATTTGTTGGGTAATCAGGCGCTGGAATAATTTGCATGATTTCATCCAAATCAGATGATGGTTTATCCAATAACTGAATACAAGCGTTAACCACTTCAATCAAATTATGCGGTGGTACATCCGTTGCCATGCCCACAGCAATACCTGAAGTGCCATTAAGTAGTAAGTTTGGCACTTGTGCAGGCAAGTTTTCAGGCTCTTGTAATGAGCCATCAAAATTATCGGTCCAAGTTGCCGTGCCTTGGTTAATTTCAGATAACAACAAATCGGCATAACGAGATAATTTACTCTCGGTATAACGCATTGCAGCAAATGATTTCGGATCATCAGGCGCACCCCAGTTTCCCTGGCCATCGATAAACGGATAACGATAAGAAAATGGCTGTGCCATAAGCACCATGGCTTCATAACAAGCGCTATCACCATGAGGATGAAACTTACCCAATACATCACCCACGGTGCGGGCTGATTTTTTGAATTTGGCAGTGGATTTCAAACCCAATTCACTCATCGCATAAATAATGCGTCGTTGTACTGGCTTGAGGCCATCACCCACAAACGGTAGTGCACGGTCAAGAATGACGTACATTGAATAATCAAGATAAGCGCGCTCTGAAAACTCCGCAACGCTTTGCTGCTCAAGGCCAATTTGGCTCATTTTCCCCCTGGAAATTATTTGCTTTTAACTGTACTAAAAGTATTAAGTTTTGAGCTATTTTAATTCAACTCTTACCACGCAGTGTATAAATTACTCAAACTCTTTATTCACTATAAGCGAGAAATGTAATCTGCCAAATCACTTAACTCTGCATCAGACATATTTTTAATCAAAATTAACATATCTGGATTGCCATTAGTTCGATATTCATCTCGTATCCATTTAAGCTGACGCAATAAATACTGATAATGCTGACCCTTAATTTTAGGGAATACTTTCCCAGTATCACCCTGGCCTTCAAGCCCATGACAACCCGTGCAATTATTCAAATAAAGTATTTTGCCATTTGTAAGATTATCGCCTGGTCCAATGCCATTATTTTGATTGCTAGGTAGACTTTCAATATAAGCTGAAACGTCAGCTATTGCCTGAATACCACCAATGGTGGCGGGGTCTGAAAAAGGATACATGGTAGGATTTTGACGATATTTATTTTGTATGTCTTTAAGTTGCTTAATAACAACAGACTGATGCTGCGATGCAATCACTGGAAAACTGCCATTAATCTTACCAAAGCCATTGTCTAAATGACAGGTGGCGCACAATCGATAAGTCTTCTTACCTTCTTCTAGATTGGACTCTAATAGTAATGCTGACTTATAAATGTCTTGCGCATAAGTCTCAGTCATTAACAAGAAAAATAAAGAAACAATCGATAGAGTAAATGACTTCATATAAAACCCGTGGAAATTGGTAAAATGTACATTAGTTTATTTTAAATTTTATTATCGGTGCTGGTTAAAAATATTTTACTCATTATTTTGTCATTCTATATTGGCATAATCCATGCAAAAGAGCTTAATTACATTGAGCTGCCTTCTGGTGAAGAAACAGAAATCAGAGTCTTTCCAGCAAAAGGTGGTATTTTATTAATAGGCTTTGCTTGTGATAATGGCAAAAGTAAACATGAAGAGGCGACTTCTCAATCTTTAGCAGAGGATGGTATTGAAGTTTGGATGCCAGATATGCTAAGCACCTACATGTTGCCAAAAACCCGTAGCAGCTACGCAGAAATACCTGATGAGGATTTAACTCATATCATCTATGAAGCAATATCGACCAACAAGGATGTTTATATTGTCGCATCAGGACCAGACACACAACTCTTACTTCGAGCCGCTGCACAATGGAAAAAAGAATATCCTGATTACAAAAATTTAAAAGGTGCTGTTTTATTATTTCCACGCCTAAATAATGGTGAGCCCGTACCAGGTGTTGAGCCAAAATATGTAGAGTCAGTTGGCACAACCACTATACCGCTTATGGTTTTAGAAGGTGGCAGAACGCCAAACAGATGGGGGCTTAATCATCTGAGTGGCAAGCTAGCAGCAAGTGGTAGTCAAGTTATTTCCAAAATTGTGCCTGATATTCGTGGCTATTTTTTCAAGCGTGCTGATCCAAATAGAGCTGAAGATGTTGTTACTTCACAACTCTCAGGATTGATTAAGGTAAGTCTATTTTATTTACAGGAAAATTCAAAATGATAAATGCAAAAAAAATACTACTATTACTACTTTTAGGTCTTTCACTTTCTATTGGTGCCGCACATTTAAAACCTTATAGTGGATCCATTAAAGATCCTGTCATTTCTTTAAAAGACTTAAATGGTACTACTCACACACTAGCACAATACAGAGGCAAGGTAGTATTAGTACAATTTTGGGCAACCTATTGTCCACCTTGTGTTAAAGAAATGCCATCAATGAACAAACTGCAAGATAAACTAGCCGAAGCTGGCGTGCCTTTTAAAATCCTAGCCATTGATATGGCCGAAACCAAAGCAGAGGTGGACGCATTCGTTAAAAAAATCAAACCTGAGTTCACCATCTTAATGGACGAAACAGGCTCTAGTATTGGCCAGTGGAATGTGTTTGCTGCGCCTTCAAACTTTATCATTAACAAGCAAGGGAAAATTGCTTACACCTTGTTTGGTGGCGTTGAGTGGGACTCAGAAGAAATTATCGAAAAAATCACTGAGCTATCAAAGCACTAAATTCTAAGCAAAATCTTCAGTCGTTACACAAGAACAAAATAAATTACGATCACCGTAAACATTATCAATACGCTTAACTGGCGGGAAGTATTTATTAGTTATTAAAGAATCCACCGGATAAAGCGCCTCTTTTCTTGTGTATGGATAATCCCAATTACCCGCCATTTCAAGCGCTGTATGCGGTGCATTTTTAAGCGGATTATTATCTTTATCCCACTCACCAGAAATTACCTTTTGGATTTCGTCGTGGATACTCGCCATAGCGGTAATGAAGCGATCAATTTCAGTTTTTGATTCACTTTCAGTAGGCTCAATCATTAATGTGCCTGCTACTGGGAAAGACATGGTTGGAGAATGGAAGCCATAATCCATTAATCGCTTAGCAATATCCTCTTCAGAAATACCACTCTTATCTTTTAATGGACGAATATCAACAATACACTCATGTGCCACCATGCCTTGATCGCCACGGTACAAAATTGGGAAATTCTTAGCTAACTCATTAGCCATGTAATTAGCACTAACAATAGCAACTTCAGTTGAACGTTGCATACCATATTTACCTAACAATTTAATATACGACCAAGAAATTGGCAAAATTGAGGCAGAACCATACATGGCTGCTGATACTGCATTAGAATTCCTTTCTAGTGGATTGCCCGGCAAGAACTCTGCCAAATGCGCTTTAACACCAATTGGGCCCATACCTGGACCGCCACCACCATGTGGAATAGCAAAGGTTTTGTGTAGATTAATATGTGACACATCGGCACCAAATTCACCCATACGAGTGATACCCACCATTGCATTAAGATTAGCGCCATCTAAATAAACCTGGCCACCAGCTGTATGAATAATATCGCAAATTTGCTTAATTTCAACCTCGAATACACCGTGTGTTGAAGGGTAAGTCACCATAATAGCTGAGAGTTTTTCACTGTGCTTTTCAGCTTTAGCTTTAAGATCGTCAATGTCAATATTGCCCGCTTCATCACACTTTACGATCACCACTTTCATACCTGCCATGACTGCACTGGCTGGATTTGTACCATGTGCTGATGACGGAATTAAGCAAATATTACGATCAAAATCACCACGAGATTCGTGGTACGAATGAATGGCCAGCAAGCCTGCAAACTCACCTTGAGAGCCTGCATTAGGTTGTAATGACACCGCATCATAACCCGTCACCTCACACAATGCATGCTCTAAATCTTTAAACAATTGTTGATAACCTTTAGATTGATCAGCAGGTGCATATGGGTGTAATGACGAAAATCCTGGTAAAGTGATTGGGTACATTTGTGTCGCTGCATTAAGCTTCATTGTGCAAGAGCCCAAAGCGATCATTGAATGATTAAGCGCAATGTCTTTATTTTCTAAACGCTTCAAGTAGCGCATCATTTCAGTTTCTGAATGATACTGACTAAATACAGGATGGGTTAAATAATCCGATTGACGCATCATTTCAGCAGATAACACAGAGTCTTTCTGCGTTAATTCACCCACTGATAAAATAGCCAAAAGTGCTAATAATTCTGCCTGAGTAGTTGTCTCGTCAACTGAAATACTTAGCTGATTATCACTTAATAAACGAAGATTAATGTCTGCTTGTTGCGCCTTATCAAATAAAGTTTTTGCTTGATCAGTGTCAATAGTAATGGTATCAAAAAATTGCTCAGTAGCTAACTCAAACCCAGCTGACTGTAAGCTAGCTGCAAGACTACTCGCCTTGGCATGAACCTTGATAGCAATTTTCTTTAAGCCTTTTGCACCATGATAAACACCGTAAGCTGCTGCTAGCACTGCTAATAAAACTTGCGCAGTACAAATATTACTAGTGGCCTTATCACGACGAATATGCTGCTCACGAGTTTGCAATGACATGCGCATAGCAGGATTGCCCAATACATCTTGTGAAACACCGATAAGCCTGCCTGGCACCATACGTTTAAATTCATCACGCGTTGCTAAAAATGCCGCATGTGGACCACCAAAGCCCATTGGAACGCCAAAGCGCTGTGAATTACCCACAGCAATATCAGCACCCATTTCGGCTGGCGTTTTAATTAAAGCCAATGCCAAAACATCACAAGCAACAATGGTTAACACGCCACCCTCTTTAGCTCTAGTAATGTCATCGGTTAAATCACGAACCTCACCATTAGTACCTGGTGATTGTAATAAAGCTGCAAAACAATCAGAAAAATCATTACCTTGAATATCTTCAATAACCAGCTCGATACCAATTGGCTTGGCACGAGTTTGCAAAATTGTAATAGTTTGAGGATTGGTGTTACTATCTATTAAGAATTTATTAGACTTATTCTTTCGATTAGCACGCTTTGCCATCATCATTGCTTCGGCACAAGCTGTCGGCTCATCCAGTAATGAAGCATTAGAAATATCCATACCCGTTAGATCAATAATCATTTGTTGAAAATTTAACAACATCTCTAATCGACCTTGGGAAATCTCTGCTTGATATGGCGTGTAAGCTGTATACCAGCCTGGGTTTTCTAAAATATTTCGCTGAATAACGCTAGGCATCAATGTACCGTAATAACCTTGTCCAATAAAATTAGTAGCCAATACATTTTCACTTGCAAGCTTTGTTGCCAACTCTAGACTATCACGCTCGGTCAAACCCTCTTCAACATCCATACGATTGCCAAATAAAATAGAGTCTGGCACGGTTTTTGATACAACTTCATCAACTGTTTTACAGTTGATACTGCTCAACATAGAAGTGATCTCTTGTGCGCTTGGGCCAATATGCCTGTCTAGGAATTCGTTGCTCATAATAATCTTAAGAATAAGGTAAATTTAAGCTGAGAATTTTAACCTTTTTTTGATAAAAAATATTATCTAAAAAAGTAAGGGCTTTTGAATGAGTATTTTTCTTTTTTACAAGCATCTTAACAAGATATTTTTTTATTCCACAAGGCGAATGCAGAAGAGAATAAAGGAGTTTAGAAATTCTAAATGACTGAATGAACGATAAATTCAACATAGTGGAATAAGAAAAGATGCAGTTAAATCTAGCCTGGCGGCCAAGAGAGAGAGCGCCCACCCAAACAATGTAAATGAATGTGATACACGGCTTGACCGCCATCCTCATTGCAGTTCATCACTACTCGATAGCCGTCATCGGCAAAGCCTAATTCTTTAGCAAATTTAGAAGCGGTCAAAGTTAGCTTGCCGACTAACGCGGCATCATCTACATCATTAAGTGTGGCAATGTGTTTTTTAGGGATGACTAAAAAATGATGTGGCGCTTGCGCATCAATATCATGAAAAGCAAAGACATCCTCATCTTCAAAGATTTTGTTAGACGGAATTTCACCAGCAATAATTTTACAAAATAAGCAATCAGACATAACTAATAAACCTTGTAATTAAATTCAACAATAGAGATTTTAGCATTTAATAAGGTATTTTCTTAGAAGCTCCACTTGTTGATAAAGCGATAAAAAAATAACGCCATAAAATGCTAAAAATCTTATCGGTATTGACGTAAATACCACCAACCAAACACTTTCTTAGCCACATGCATTAAGCGACAATTTGGCAGCATTAGCCCACCTTTAAGTGTGCGAGATATATACATGCCTTTATTATTCGAATCCACAATACACATCAGCTCAATTTTAAATGTATGACTAGCAGGCTTATTATCTAGAATATCTAACGCATTTTTAGCAGCAGCGGCAGCTTGAAGATCTGCCATATGCGCTTGTTTTGGCATCCACTCCGGCCCTGGAAAAGAGCCAGAATCACCCGCAACAAATACATTGTCAGCGCCATCAACCTCACAAAACTTATTAGCTTTGAGCATTCCGCCTTCACTACGAGCAAGATTGGTATTATCAAACCAGGCATTGCCTGTCATGCCTGGCATGAATAAAATCAAATCAGCAGCAAATTCACCGCCTTCAGTAATGACTTTTTTATCTGTAAACCCTTTCATCTTATTACCAAGATGGGTGCTGATATTGCGCTTTTTCATTTCACTCAATAAGCCATCAACTGCCTTCTCACCTAGGCGCGCACCAGGCTTAGGCGCTGGTGTAAAGAATGTAAGATTAAATTTGTCACGTCGCCCTTCAGAACGAAGCTGCGTATCAAGACCAAATAAAAATTCAAACATAGGTCCGCCGCGCATCGCACTTGGCTCTTTTGGATTACCAGAAAAACCAATAGCGATATCGCCACCGTCCATTGATTTAACACGATCACGAATCGCCTCAGCGGCACTCAAACCTTCACACGGGGTGATGGCATTTTCTATGCCTGGTAGTTTTTTAATGAAACGCCCACCTGAGGCAATAATAAGTGCATCATTTTCATACAAGCCAATTGGTGTAATAACGGTTCTATTGTTATTATCCAGGCCAGTTACCTCACTTGCTACGTGATGTACATTCATGCGTTTGAAAAAATTATCAAGTGGAATAACAATATCTTTTTTACTTGCTGCACCTGATGGCACCCAAATAAGACTTGGCATATAGACCAATTCTGCCTTAGGAGAGATTAGTGTAATTTCTGCTATTTTATCTTGTTTTCGAATGGTGCGAATAGCTGTTAAACCAGCAAATCCAGATCCGATAATGGTAATTTTTTTCATATCAATCCTTATTTATATTGTGGCAAAAATGCTCACTGTCGGGGCTTTCGACGCTTTTGGCAATGTTATCAATAAATGCTTGTAACTCGTCAAATTCTAACACAGTTAGAATACGAGTAACCACATCAGGCGCCACTCGTAAAGTACACATTGTTCCGTCTTTTAATTTAACCTCCATACCTGCTGCATTCATTATTAAGCCGTCATCGGTTTGCTCCAATAACTGCTCTAATTCATCTTGAAGCTTGTCATACAAATCTTGTAATTCACTCAATATAACGTCATCACTCTCATCTGCAATAGAGACAATTTCCCCTTGAACTGAGCCAAAGTTTTCATCATTTTTACAGCTAAAATCTATTCCCACTTTTGTTAAACGGTCTTTAAATTTGTCTGAGAGTGTTGGGTCGAAAAATATATAATCTAACATTGCTTTACTTAATTTTTTAAGGATATTTTAATGCTAGATCAGAATGCACTAGACACTTTATTTATTAATGCCAGAAGTCACAACGGCTGGTTAGATTCAGATGTACCTAATGATCAGCTTCATCAAGTTTACGAATTAATGAAATTTGGCCCTACTGCAGCCAACAATAGCCCTGCTCGCATTACTTTTGTAAAATCAGATGTGGCCAAGCAAAAGCTAAAAAACCATCTAGATGAAGGTAATGTAGAAAAATCAATGCAGGCACCTGTGATTGCTATTATTGGTTATGACATCGAGTTTTATGAAAAATTAGGTTTTTTATTCCCGCATACTGATGCCAAAAGTTGGTATGCTGGAAATCCTGAAAAAATCAAATCAGCTGGCGAAATGAACGCCACCCTGCAAGGCGCTTATTTTATGTTGGCAGCTCGTTCAGTAGGATTGGATTGTGGGCCAATGGGTGGATTCAACAGTCAAACATTAGATGAGGATTTTTTCCCAGATGGAAAAACCAAATCAATCTTTATTTGTGCACTCGGACAAGGTGACGTATCAAAAATTCATCCACGAGGACCACGCTTAAGCTTTAATGAGGCTTGCGAGATTGTTTAAAAATTTAGAAAATAACCAAAATGAGGCGTGAAAACACCTCTTAAAGCTAGAAATACCTAATAAAAATGCCGTTTTTAACGGCGTTTTTATTATTTTGGCTTAATAATTTTGAAAATTTAGGAGATTTTCAAAATAAATAGAAAGTGTTAGTTTTTATCAGTTTTTTGCTCTTCTGTTCTTGGCGGACAGCCATTATGCTTAAGCCAAAGATCTTCATGTCCAATAGCTTTAGCAAAAGCAGGGATCTCACACTCTTCTGCGGTTTTTTCAACTGCATCTGACGCTTTAACCTCTTTATCATTATCCAATCCAAAAACAGCAAAAGCACCCAGTGCGATTAACGTCCAAGAAATGGCAAATAAAACTCTAATTCCTTTCATAAAAACTCCTTATTTTTTAGTAATCAAATTCCATTTTTTCAAAAATCCATTGTGCGTTTTTCCCAGCAATCGATTCATGTCCACTTAAAAAATAAAACTCTGACTGATCTATTTTACTCGCCTCCAACATATCACCATCAGCATCTAAAATTTTGGATATTTTGGCTCTTAAAAATATTAAATATGCCTGAGTGTTTTTAGTAGCAGTAGCAAGGTCAGATACGCTACCATGACCGGGAACGATATACTTTGGCTTAAAGCTAGCCATTTTTTCAAACACATCAATCCAACTTTGGGAATTTCTAGCAGGACCAACACCTAACATCCTGTCATTAAAGACAATATCACCGGTAAACATGATTTTCTCACTGGGCATATTAATAAAGATATCGCCCACTGTGTGTGCTGCACCAAAATGATAAAGCTCTAAATTTACGCCACCAAACTCAAGCTTCATTTTTTCATCAAAAGTCTCTAGCGCAAACACAGGCTTAGTGCCGTCCAGGCTGTCTTTAATCAACCCACCCAATCTAGTTAAGTGATAATCAGCTCTAGCCTCTTGATCAGCTTTGGTTTTGCTTGAGGCGATAATTCTAGCACCTATTTTTTGGAAATAATCATTACCCAACCAGCGATGATCTTGACCACCAGTATTAATGACTATCTTGATTGGCTTATCGGTAATTGCTTGAATAACTTCATGAATCTCTTTAGCGCCAAGATAACTTGCGCCTGAGTCTATCAATACAACACCTTTATCAGTAATAATAACACCATGTGTTGAATTATTACCAAAATTTGTCGGTGAGCGCTGAGTGGTCTCACCGACCAAAGCATAAACATTATTACTAATTTTTTGAACCTCTAATGCAGCTTGTGCTATAGAAACATTTAGTATTAATGCTAACGTTATAATGATTTTATTCATTTTATCCTCCAAAAATTAAAAATTTAATAATACCGCCAAAGGCTAAATAAAAAAGTGCTAGCATCGACAATGTAAACACTGTTTTTTGTGCTAAATTTAAAGTTTGGATTTTATCCCTCCCTCTACTCAAATCGCAAACCTCACCCGGACAGTGCTTAACTTTTTCCGTATGAAATAAATTATAAATTTTACAACCTGCACAAATACCGAATACCGCTTCAAAGAATAACAATCCTAAGCATAACGCACAAGTCAAAATATTTATAGGGCCGCGAATGTCATTCAAAACCACAAGATAAAACATAATAGTCGCCAAGGTAAAGCCAATACCCCAGGCCCATCTTTTAGGTTTGGCATCGGTATATTCTGGTTTTTGATTATTAACCACCCAACGCCCAACAACCATTGAAGGTGAATACTTTGGATTAATAAATATGCGAATAAAAAAATCAAACAAAAATACCGACACCATAAGTTTGGTTGGTTCGTTATTACCGGTTAAAAAACCGTTCATAAACGCCATAAAAGCAAATAGAAATACAATTCCAGCAGCAGCGCGAACTTCGCGTTCGTTAAACATGGGCTTGTCGTAGCCTGAAACCTTTTCTCCGAACGCAAACATATTGATTTTTTAATAATTTGATTAAAGCTTAATTGTACACATTTTGTTTATACCCTTAGAGTGCAAAAAAAAGCGTTTTTAAACTGCCTGTCCTGCAGCCCAACCTGATGACCAAGCCCATTGGAAGTTATAGCCACCAAGCCAACCAGTCACATCAACCGTCTCTCCAATAAAATAAAGCCCTGGCTGTTTGCTTGACTCCATGGTTTTAGAGGATAGCTCATCCGTACTCACACCGCCCACACACACTTCTGCCACACGCATACCCTCGGTCCCACTTGGCACAATTATCCAATTATTTAATCGCTCTCCAAAAGCTTTAAGATTGTGCTGATTAATTTCTCCTAAAGACACACTGGCCAATGGTTGGCTAGCTAGTGTATCGGCTAAACGTTCAGCTAGGCGCTTTGGAAAAAAATCAGCCAGAATGGTTTTAAGCTCTGCTTTTCCACGCTGTTGCTGCATGTTAAGTAAATATTCACTCGCATCTAAATCAGGCAAAAAATTCACCTCAATATGATCGCCTTTATGCCAATAAGAAGATATTTGTAAAATAGCAGGACCACTCAAGCCGCGATGAGTAATCAGCAAAGCTTCTCTAAAACTTGCGTTGTTGCAGCTAACAACTGCATCTAGTGAAAGACCAGAGAGATCTTTAAAGTATTTATCAATATCATGCTGATGAAAAGTAAACGGCACTAATGCTGGCTTAAAGGCACTTGATTCAAGGTCAAACTGTCTGGCAATTTGCAAGCCAAAATCAGTTGCACCCATTTTAGGAATACTAGGGCCACCAGTGGCAATAACAAGCGACTGAGTCTGGAAATCACCTTGATTAGTTTGTAAACTATAGTCCGATTCAAATGTCACTTGATCAATCCTACAGTCTAGAATAATATCGGCCTGTTCACACTCATTTAGTAGTGTTCTAAGCACCGCACCAGACTTTTGATCACAAAATAATTGACCTAAAGTTCTTTCCGTCCAATGAAAATGATGACTTTCTAATAAGGCAATAAAATCCCACTGGGTATAGCGTGATAAGGCTGATTTGCAAAAATGAGGGTTGTTTGAAATGTATGCTTCAGGCTCAATAAAGAGATTGGTGAAGTTACAACGCCCACCGCCAGAAATAAGAATTTTTTTGCCAGCCTTATCGGCTTTATCCAAAACAGCCACACTGCGTCCGCGCTTAAGCGCCTGTGCAGCGCACATCAACCCTGCAGCGCCTGCACCAATAATAACAACGTCATATTGCTTCATAACAAACTCTTGATAGTTTTAACAATAGAAGGAGAGTCCCACTCTAAAGCACCACGATAGCCATAGCGAATAACGCCATCTTTATCCAATAAAAAATTAGATGGATAAGCGTACACACCCCAATCAGTTACCGCAACACCAGCATCATCTAACAAGACTGGCAAATCAAATGTTACTTTCTTCATAAACTCATTAATCTGCTGCTTGGATTCACCCACATTAATAGTGATAATTTCGAAATCTTGCTGTGCTAATTTTTGATCAAGTCGAACCAAAGAGGGGATTTCTTTTACGCAGGGTTTGCACCAACTGGCCCAAAAATTAATCAGCACAACCTTTCCTTTGTATTGGTTTAAATCAATCGTCTCAGCTGATAAATTTTTAAGCACCAAAGGAGTGGCTTGTTTTTGTGTGTAAGGTTTTAATTCTGGCTCACTAAATGAAACACTTGCTGATTTTACTTGTGTTTTTTTAGGTTTAAAGACATCTGGCGGATTAACGGTTAATAACAGGCTAGATGCCAATCTGTAAGTATCATCTAGAGTATCTTTTGCCAGTAAGCTCGACTTGGATAAATCTTTTTCATTGCGCATATGAAAGCCGCCATTAACTCCTTTTAATCGGTGTGTAAAAACCGAGCTTCCACCTATTTTTAAAACACTGGCCATTTCTTGCGCTCTAAAATATTTAGTACCATATTGTGGCAATATTAAATAAACTGGTAAATTACTGGCCTTGGCGATATCTACATATTGCGCCTTTTCACCCAGTTTTGGCTTGCCATGAATTAGATGAGGCGAGTGAAGAATATGGCCTTTTAAGTAGTTTGAATCAGGATTTTTTAGCTGCCACTGATTTGCCACATTAAGTGCTAACTGTGCACCACGACCTGAGGCAATAAAGAATAGCTTTTCAAATCCTTGATTTTTGGAATAATCAACCAGCTCTAATAAATCTTCAACATTAAACTTACTTATACTACTGCGACGAGGTGCCACCATATAACTTGTATGAAGATCTAGTGCCCAGAGCGATTGATCTTCAAAAGCAATTCTTTGGGCGGTACTCACATAACCTTTCCCCAAGCCGCGCTCAGATGGCAAATATAGATACAGTGTATCGCCTTCTGCTTGATAAGCATCCACACTGATTAACTCGCCTGAAGTAAGATCTATATCAAACCTTTCACTCGCAAAAGTAAGCGAAGAAATTAGGGTGAGCAATAAGGAAAGCCACTTCATTAGGCGTTAAACATTTCTAAAATATAATACAAAATAACGCCTTCTGAAGAGCGTGATGGGCCAAGTACTTTGGCAGCGTATAAATGATTTTTAGGGTCTGATTTTTCTATTGCAGCCGCCAAATCTTCCATTACTTCCACATTGTTAGCGGGTACGCGCTCACGCTTAATTCGAGGGATTCGCACAACTGCAAACTCTTCTTTAACAACTTTGACACTCGGGTGAGGATCTAATGAATAACCATTAACCATTATTAAATTAAGGCAATACCTTTTTAAAAGGTTTGACCATTACACTGGCGTAAGCACCGGAAGCCATATACGGATCGGCATCAGCCCAAGCTTGGGCATCTTCCAACGTATCAAATTCAGCCACCACCAACGAACCTGTAAAACCCGCTTTACCTGGATCAACATTATCAATAGCTGGATGAGGGCCGGCCAAAATCAAGCGACCTTCATTTTGTAAAGTGGTTAAACGCTTGATATGTGCTGGGCGCGCAGACATTCTTTTTTCTAATGAATTTTCAACATCTTGGGAAATAATGGCATACAGCATAATACCCTCCTACAGATCTAGTACGTCTTGCATAGAATACAAGCCAGAATTTTGACCTTCTAGCCAGCTTGCTGCACGCACTGCGCCATTGGCAAATGTAAGTCGTGATGAGGCTTTATGGGTAATTTCAACACGCTCACCCTCCATGAAAAAACTCACCGTATGCTCGCCCACCACATCGCCACCACGAATGGTAGAAAAACCAATTGTTTGACGATCGCGTGGCTCTTCAATACCTTCTCGGCCATAAACAGCACAAGTAGATAGATTGCGTCCGAGTGCATTAGCAACCACTTCGCCCATTTTCAAAGCCGTGCCAGAAGGTGCGTCAACTTTATGACGATGGTGCGCCTCTACAATTTCAATATCTGATTCTTCGCCGATTACCTTAGCAGCCATATCTAATAATTTCAATGATAAATTAACGCCCACACTCATGTTCGGCGCAAAAACAACGGAGATGTTTTTCGCTGCATTTTCAATGGCTAATAGTCCAACATCATCAAAACCAGTGGTGCCAATAACAATTGATTTATTTTCCTGTTCACAAATCGCTAAATATTCGAGTGTTGCTTCTGGACGAGTAAAATCAATCAATACATCAAACTGGTCAAGCACTGTATTTAAATCATCGCCCTTATCCAAGGCAACACCTAAACTTACTTTATCATTTTGCTCAATCGCTTCAATAATCGTTTGACCCATGCGCCCTGATGCGCCAACCACTGCAATTTTTATCATTTTATCTCTCTTTCAATTGTTTAATTCAACTCATCTATTCAGGTCTTTGCCTTAAATACACCGGGTATTTGTACTTGCCTTTTTTAGTGAAGCCATAATATTTGAAGGTAATTTTACTACCAATAGAAGGTGGATTAGACCTGTCTTTATCTTTAAAGCCGGAGCCAATTTTAAGTGAATCACCTTTGTTTGTTTGGCAAAGCACTGAACCCATCATATTCTGATACTTACCTTTGCCTGGCAATATTTCCAATATAGTGCATTCAGTATCAAAATATTTTTTAACCTTGAGTGCTGAAGATAATCTGCCTGTTTCATACAGAGTATCAGGATTTCTAACTACAACACCCTCACCTTTATGACTTATTACTTCAGCTAAAAAATCTTGCAATTGTTGTTGACTGATAATTAGTGTTTGTTTGAGCACATTAAGATGTACAACTGGATTAGCTGCTAGATAAGTATTTAAAACGCCCAATCTTTCCAATAATCCGCCCGATTGATTAGGCACTTCAAAAATATTATGGCTAATTTGGCGCCAACGCTGATCAGGATTTTTTGTACGCACAATCGAGCTAATATTTTCAAAATCAGCTCTTTTACTCCAAAGTTCGCCATCAACGGCGAATGGTGGATAATTTTTAGTAAACCATTTAGGCGGGTTTAGCTTTTTACCGCCACGAGTTAGTAAAGCCTGCCCATTCCAAAATCCACGAATGCCGTCCAGTTTTTCACTCATCACCCAGCCAACAACTTTTTTAGAGTCGTCATAAGTTTTAAGTAAAAATAAATCTGGCTTGCTGGCGGAACTACCAGCAGACGCTAACAGCACAATGATTAATAAAATAAACCTACTAATCATTGCGCGATTCATTATATTAGTTGATCTTCTAAAAATCCATTTTGCTTAGTAACATTGTCAATATCCTGCAAAGCTTTTAGCATGTCTGCCATTTTATGAATTGGAATCATATTTGGGCCATCACTGAGTGCATTTTCAGGATCTGGATGAGTTTCCATAAAAAACCCAGACACACCTACTGCTGCTGCTGCGCGTGCCAACACTGGCACCATTTCTCTTTGACCACCAGAAGTAAGACCATTACCGCCAGGTTGCTGCACAGAGTGTGTTGCATCAAATACAACTGGCTGACCTGTTGAGCGCATAGTTGATAAACCACGCATATCTGAAACCAATGTATTGTAACCAAATGAAGTGCCACGATCACAAATGGTAATTTGTTGATTGCCTACTTCAAATGCTTTATCAACTACATTTTGCATATCCCACGGCGCCTGAAACTGACCCTTCTTAATGTTAACTGGAATGCCTTGACGACACACATTTTGAATAAAGTTTGTTTGACGCACTAGAAAAGCGGGCGTTTGCATCATATCAACCACGTCAGCTACCTCATCCAAAGGTGAGTCTTCGTGCACATCAGTAAGCACTGGAACGCCAATTTCATCTTTTACTTTTTGTAAAATTCGTAAACCCTCTTCAACACCCAAACCTCTAAAACTACTTGTACTAGAACGATTGGCCTTGTCATAAGATGATTTGTAAATAAAATTAATACCCAATGCATCAGTCACATTTTTCAAATGCTCCGCTGTACCTAATGCCAATTCCTCAGATTCAATGACACAAGGTCCAGAGATCAAAAAAAATGGCTGATCGATACCGATTTCAAAGTCTAGTAATTTCATACTGTTCACGTGGGTTAATAATTGATAAGGTTAATTATAGGCCAAACAATTCATCTAAAATGAACAGCATTCAGAAATAAACATCAATCATGACAAATACACCCGATATTCTAAAAAAAATTATCGCCCGTAAAGAGCAGGAAATTAAAGAGGCGCTTGAGCTAATATCTTATGATAAGATGATGGAAATAGCCTATGAAGATCGCACTACACGTGATTTTTATCAAGCACTTAAAGATAAGGCTGATTTAAAACAAAATGCCATTATTGCTGAAATTAAAAAAGCTTCTCCCTCAAAGGGTATTTTGCGTGAAAATTTTAACGTGGCTGAAATTGCTAAAAGCTATGCACAACATGGTGCCACTTGCTTATCGGTACTAACAGATAAAGATTATTTTCAGGGTGATGATAAATACGTGGCCGAAGCTAAATCAGTTGTAACGCTGCCAGTATTGCGCAAAGAATTTATCATTGAGCCTTACCAGGTGTTTCAATCTCGAGCACTAGGCGCTGATTGCATCTTGCTAATCGCTGCTTGCCTTGAAGATCAAAGAATGGAAGATTTGGCCATGCTGGCTATTTCATGTCATATGGATGTGCTAGTTGAAGTGCATAATCTTGAAGAGCTTAAGCGCGTACAACAACTTCGTCTACCCATGATTGGTATCAATAATCGCAATCTGCGCACCTTTGAAGTAACCCTGCAAACCACAATTGACTTGTTGGACGAAATTGATGATGATACACTGGTTATTACCGAAAGTGGCATTCTGGAATCAAGCAATGTTAAGCTTATGAAAGAGCACAATATTCATTCATTCTTAGTGGGTGAAGCGTTCATGCGCCAAGATAACCCTGGCCAAGCGCTAGAAGATATTTTTGCGTAAATTAGTCCAAGGAGTTAGACAATGAATACAACAGTAAGATGGATTGATGGCATGATGATGGTTGGAGAATCAGCTAGTGGCCATGCAATCGTTATGGATGGACCTGAAAACTTAGGCGGGAAAAATCTTGGTATTCGCCCTATGGAAATGCTACTCCTTGGCATGGGTGGCTGCACTACTGTAGATGTCGTCTCTACGCTTAAAAAAATGCGCGAAACTGTCAACGATTGTCACGTTGAAATCTCAGCTGAACGTGCAAATGAACACCCAAAGGTGTTTACCAAAATTCATTTGCATTTTGTTATTGACGGTATTGATCTCAATGAGAAAAAAGTAGCCAAAGCAGTGAGTCTATCTGCTGATAAATATTGCTCTGCTTCCATCATGCTTGGAAAAATGGCCACTATTAGCCATGACTTTTCTATCAATGAATAATCATTGGGGTTGGCTTGGTACAGCCACTGGTATTATCGGTGGTTTAATGGTGGCGCTTAATTTTGAGTATTCAAAATTTGGCTATATATTTTTCATGGTATCGGCCATTAGTTGGGTGGTTCAAGGGTCAAAAAATAATGACAGATCTTTAGTGTTACTCAATACGGTTTTTGTTTGTGTCAACACGTTAGGGCTTTATCGTTGGTTTTCTTAGTAAGGTGTTATAAACCATTTTTAGCATTAATCCTGTTATTGAGTTTTCAGGTTTTTTCAGAAGATACACCAATCACTCCTATCAATATTTCCAGTGAGATAGAATTAATTGACACTGAAATTCTTGATCTTGAGGTCAGCTATGAAATGGGAGAAAACATATTCGATATCAATGCCGAAGCAACTGACATCTCAAACGAACTACTTTACCATGAGTATTTAATCGGCACTCCGACTGATGAAAATAACGATTGGAATGAATCAGAACAAATGATTCTAGATGCAAAAATCAAACTCCAAGCGTTACAAGAAAAAATAAAACTAGAAGGCGACTGGGGTCAATTGCGTTTTCGAATGATTGATTTTAGAGGCGAAGACCCTGGTAGTTTAAAACTTCGATATAACTACGGTTTTTAATCACTAGCTATTTAAATCTAAAAATAATAGCGTATAATATTTTTTCTTATGGAGAGTTGGCCGAGTGGCTGAAGGCGCGCCCCTGCTAAGGGTGTAAAGGGTTTATCCCCTTTCGAGGGTTCAAATCCCTCACTCTCCGCCATTATTTAAAAAAAATCTTTATTCAAATATGACTGATACGCCATTAGTAATTGCCGGAAAAACTTATAACTCTCGCTTATTAGTTGGTTCAGGAAAATATAAAGATTTAACCGAAACAAAATTAGCAACTGACGCAGCGGAAGCCGATATTATCACCGTTGCTATTCGTCGCACTAATATCGGTCAAGATGAAAATGAGCCAAATTTATTGGATGTAATCACTCCTGATAAATACACAATTTTGCCAAATACAGCAGGCTGTTACACCGCTAAAGATGCGGTGCGCACGTGCCAGCTAGCACGCGAGCTTTTAGGTGGACATAACTTGGTTAAGCTTGAAGTGCTGGGTGATGAAAAAACACTTTACCCGAATATTGTAGAAACACTAGCTGCAGCACAAATTTTGGTTGATGACGGGTTTGACGTTATGGTTTACACTAGTGATGATCCTATTGTTGCTAAAGAATTAGAAAAAATTGGCTGTTGCGCAGTGATGCCACTAGCCTCACTAATTGGCTCTGGCCAAGGCATTGCCAATCCAGCCAATATTAAACTGATTAAAGAACATGCTAATGTGCCAGTATTGGTTGATGCTGGTATTGGTTGTGCATCTGACGCTGCAAAAGCTATGGAACTTGGTTGTGACGGTGTACTAATGAACTCGGCCATTGCCAATGCGCAAGATGCGGTTCTGATGGCAAGCGCTATGAAACATGCGGTTATTGCTGGAAGGGAATCTTTCCTTGCTGGCAGAATGATGAAAAAGGCTTACGCCTCTGCCTCATCACCAATGGAAAATCTTATCTAATCTTATGGGTAATTCACTTTGGTTTATTACCCTGCTACAAGAAAGACCACTAGTTGGCTTTATGATTGGCCTGGCTTTTATGGTCTTTATGTTTGGATCAAAAAACCTAATTATGTATCTTTACTCTAAGAAAAAAGAGAAAAAATCTAAACAAAATTAGTCTAGAAAATTTTCTCCTTCCTTTTCTTCTTCCTTTTCCTCTACAGGTTTCTTGGTTCTCTTTGCGGGCTTAGACAGTACTTCCAAAAAGAAAGTATCAAGACCTTCGTCATGCGCCTCTGCAATAACTTTATTAATTTCAGACACATGGATAACACCACAACTCAACTCATCTGCACCAAAGCGACAATCAAAATCCCAAAAATCCATACCTTCTGGTAATGCTTTATTGCGCTCACGTTTGACGTATTTCTTAAGCTCATGTTTTATGGCGTCAGCGACTCTTGGTCTTTTCTTTTTAGGGTGTGCAAAACTAAATGTCTTTTTCATAGCAAATAAGAATAAATGATTAATGCGCGGAATTATACGCGCTAACCATCCTGCTTATTAATTTAGAGAAAAAACAATCTTAAAATTTAGCATTTGGAATTGGATGGTTATCAACTACAAAATCAATATCCTTATCACCTCTACCACTAAGATTAACCAAAATAGTTTCATCCTTACTCATACTTTTGGCAATCTTCATTGCATATGCCACAGCGTGTGCAGACTCTAAAGCTGGAATTATCCCTTCCAGCTGAGACAATTTATAAAAGGCATCTACAGCCTCTTTGTCATCACACAGCCCTACTGTCGTTCTACCAGTCTCACTCAAATAAGCTTGCTCTGGGCCAACTGAAGGGTAATCAATTCCTGATCCAATTGAATAGACCGGTGCAGGATCACCATTTTCATCTTTTAGCATAATAGAGTTAAAGCCGTGCATAACCCCTTCCTCACCATAAGTTAAGCTTGCAGCATGATCGCCAAGCTTGCTACCTCTTCCCATCGGTTCAACACCAATTAAATCAACTTCTTTATCATTAATGAATCCAGCAAAAATACCCATAGCATTTGAGCCGCCACCAACACAAGCAACAACACTGCCTGGCAATCCGCCTTCATACTCATCAAATTGATCTTTAGCTTCAAATCCAACCACTGATTGAAAGTCTCTAACCATCATTGGAAATGGATGAGGTCCAACTACAGAACCAATACAATAAATAGAATCTTCATATTCTTCGATATATTTACCAAATGCTGAATCTACCGCCTCTTTAAGAGTTTTAAGGCCATCAGTTACAGTAACCACTTTAGCGCCCAGTATCTTCATTCTAACAACGTTTGGATGCTCTTTAATAACATCCACTTCACCCATATGGATTTCACACTCTAGACCAAAATATGCAGCAGCGGTTGCAAGTGCAACACCATGCTGACCTGCGCCAGTTTCAGCAATAACCTTCTTTTTACCAAGGTGCTTTGCCAGAATCACTTCAGCCATACAATGGTTAAGTTTATGGGCGCCTGTATGATTTAAATCTTCACGCTTTAGATAGATTTTTGCACCACCACAATGTTCAGTTAAGTTCTTAGCAAAAGATATCGGGGTTGGGCGTCCTTGAAAATTCTTACGTACATATTTTAATTCCTCAATAAATTCTGGAGAATTCTTTATCTCATTGTAGGCTTTAGTGATTTGCGCAAATGGCTCCTCCAGCATTGGTGGAATAAAAGACCCGCCAAATTTACCAAAAAAACCGTTTACATCTGGATGTGTATCTAAATAAGAATCTGACATATTGAACCCCAAGTTTTATTAAAAAATTAAATAATACACATATTAAATAAATATATTTATTAGATTTAACCTAAATGTTAAATGCTTGATATTACTTAATATTTAAAGCTTATTTAACAATTTCAAGTGCATTAGTATTTCTAATAAAGATAAACCCATCATAGCGCCAGGGAAGAATGGTTGGAATGTAGTTATATTTTTCATCTTCTGGATAATAAACAACACCGATCGCCCTATGCTTGCGATATTGATTAAGCACTCTATTACTTCGATCAAAGTAATCAAATAATAGATAAAAACTTGGTAATTCTATGCGACTAAAGATCTCCTCATAACTACCTTCTACTGCCGATGGAAATACCATTTTTTCCATATCGGCATTCCAACTATTTCCTGCAGATACCCAGCCTTTATCCGTACCAAATCCAATGATAAACACATTATTCTGGCCAAGGTTATGTCGAATTAAACGTCCAATGTTGGTCACCCCATTAAAATATTTCGTTGTAGCTCCAACATCACCCACATGAGTATTATGCGCCCAAACAATGCCTTTTGATTTTTCACCATGTAGATTCAATAAGCGCTTTATTGATAGCCACATATGTCTGGCTCTACTATTCCAGGCAGCATCACCATAGCTATTGTTAAGACGATAAAAATCTTCAGCATTTTTTATCACTAAAGCATTTTGTTCAGCTTTAAAAAAATCTATGTCTTTAGGATTGTTATTTTTTATCACCAGTTCATGTATCCAATTTACCACTTGAATTAAACCCTGTTGACATGAATAATCATAGTGTTGTATGTCAGACTCCCACTGATCACGGTTATCATTGGTAAAGCAATCTAGCTTGTGTTTAATTTGAGCTTTGTATGTCGGGAAATACGCTTGAGCAAACCCTAAAAAACTATCTATAGCATCTTGCTGCTCATAAACATCCATACCATAGAAACCTACCATTTCATCAGCTGGCAAACCCATATTGTATTTTCTTAGCCATTCGGCTAAATTCTCAATATAGTTGTTTTCCCACATCCAATCAGGCCAACTATCAAAACTAAGTAACACCTCTCTTGCTGAATCTAGGGAGTCTGGTTTATTTTTTACATATTGATTAAGTTTATAAATAGAATTCCAATCACCCTCTACCACCACAAATGAAAACTTTTTTTCAGCGATTAACCGCTTAGTAATTTCTACGCGCCATTGGTAGAATTCTGCAGTTCCGTGCGAGGATTCACCCAGTAGAACCAATCTCTTTTCACCAGAGCTTTCAATTATTCTATCAAGGTCTAGCCTAGACTTAAGAACCTCTGCCTTTGATGAGAAATATTCAAGCAAATAATTATCGGCAGAAAATGCCGAGATACCAGGCGTTGATAAAATAAATAAAACCACAAAAAATAAACTAGTTTTTTTCATATTTGCCAATAAAGTCTGTTTTTTTAGATAACCTGATTCTACACACATACACCAAGCAAATAACTATTAAAATAATAACCATGGATTTTTCAACAAAACTTACTGAGTTAAAACAAAACTACCTTTATCGATCAAGGAAAACTCTTGCTAGTGCGCAAGATGTGGATATTGTTATTAATGGAAAATCGCTGGTTAATTTTTGTTCAAATGATTATTTGTCTCTAGCCAATCACCCAGAGGTAAAGGTGGCACTCAAACAAGGGATTGATGAGTATGGCGCCGGTTCAGGATCATCACACCTGGTTAGTGGACATTCGAAGGCGCATCATGAGTTGGAAGAGGTTTTGGCTGATTACACCGGACAACAAAGAGCTTTGCTATTCTCAACTGGCTATACGGCTAATTTAGGGGTGTTTTCTGCACTTAAAGATGAGCTAAATTGGATACTACAAGACAAACTTAACCATGCCTCACTGATTGATGGCAATCAACTAACTGGATTACCTCTACAGCGTTATTTACATAATAATCTTAACTCCTTAGAAAAAAAAGCTGCCAAGCAATCAGGCAATGGCATGATTGTGACCGATACCGTGTTTAGTATGGATGGTGATAGTGCAAATATTGATGATTTGCAAAAAATCGGAAATTTTTCTAATGCAATTTTGATGCAGGACGATGCACATGGTTTTGGCGTGTTTGAACCCAATATTCCAGAAAATTCTATTTATATGGCTACTTTGGGCAAGGCGGCGGGTGCTATGGGGGCTTTTGTGGCTGGAAATGACGATTTTATCGAATTTTTAATCCAAAAATCACGCCCTTATATCTACACAACAGCTATTTCACCTGCAATTTGCGTAGCAACACTCAAAAGCCTAGAACTCATTAAAAAAGGTGAACAAAAAACCAAATTACTCACCAATATTGATTTTTTCCGAAATTTTTCTAGCGCTATCAATCTGCCGATTTCAGATTCACGCAGCGCTATCCAGCCACTAATCATTGGTAATAGTGAAAAAGTATTGGATATTAGTCAAACCCTATTTGAACAGGGTTTTTATGTAAGTGCCATTCGCCCACCTACCGTTCCCAAGGGTACCGAGCGTTTGCGCATTACGCTGAATGCAAACCACACTCAAAATCAGATTGAGCAATTACTTACCCAAATTAAACATGCTTTACAGTAAGACGATCGGCACTGGACCTGATCTGGTGTTACTACATGGCTGGGGTTTTAATGCTGATTTGTTTGATCCGCTTATTTCTCGATATCAAAATCAATATCGCATTACCAAAATTGACCTTCCTGGGCATGGTAGAAGCGATGATGTAGAGGGCGGTCTGGATGAGTGGTGTAATGAAATTATTAAAATATTGCCTAAAAATCCTACTTTATTAGGCTGGTCTTTGGGTGGATTATTAGCCATTAATATTGCTACAAAAATTAATACTTCCAAATTAATACTTGTAGCATCAACCCCTAATTTTGTACAAAATTCAAATTGGACATACGGTATTGGTGCAAATAATTTTCGTCAATTTTCAGAAGCACTCACACTTAATTTGTCCAAAGGTTTAAAACGCTTTGCAAGCCTACAAACCAAAGATAAAACACAATTAAAAGCACTTAATCAATCTATTGATAAATACCCAGCAACAACCACTAGCCTCAACCAAGGCTTGGAAATACTCATGAATACCAACCTAACTCATGATCTTAAAAGTTTATCAACTCCAATCAAGGTTATTCTAGGCAATCGAGATACACTTGTTCCCGATAAAATTAAATATTGGTATCAGCAATTAAATATTCCAACATTGATATTAGATACAGCTCACCTACCTTTTCTACATGATGATTTTTCACTATGAATAAAACTAAATCAATCGCTCCAACGCTTTTAATTATTTTTATTATTTTCTGGATAGCACTGGCCATTAACCCTCTTTATAGGGATATTTGGTTTGTAGAAAATATTATTCTAATTATTTGCATTTCCTATTTACTATTCCACTATCCATCTTATAAGCTTTCAAATACCTCTTATTGGCTGGTCTTTATTTTTTGCATCTTACAAACTATTGGAGCACACTACACTTATGCAGAGGTGCCATTAGGCTTTTGGGTAGCGGAGCTATTTGATATACAGCGCAATCATTTTGATCGACTTGTACATTTTGCATTTGGATTCTTAATTGTTCTACCATTTAAAGAAAGATTTGAAAAGGCTGTTAGCTTTTCAACTCATCATATCGAAACCTTTACTTTGGTTATGATTTTTATTGGTATTGGTGCGAGTTATGAAATAGTAGAATGGTGGTACGCAGTTATCTATGAACAAAATAGTGCATCAAACATGTTTCTTGGATCACAAGGAGATATCTGGGATGCTGAAAAAGATGTATTCCTAGCAGGGGCTGGCGCCTGGATAGCTTTAGCTTTTATTAATATCAAGAAAAGATTCTTATAATTTTTCCACTTTATTTTTCTGCTCTTTTAAATTACCTATATAAGCATCAGCATCACCGTAATCAATAAAGTTCCAATACCGATCATGTGGGTTTTTCACCCTTCTTGCATGTTTTATAGGGCAAAAATACTGCTCTGTCATAGAGGCTATCTCACCCACATAATTCAATAAACCATTTGCATAACCACAATATATACAGCCAATTTTTTCAATAGTATTGAGATAACCAAGCTTATGTCGATCAATCACAATATAATCACTTCTTTTAATTTTTTGCACTTTGTAAACCGGAAAACAAATAGCTTGATACAAAGATACAAATAGATCCAATAAAAGCAGCGGCACAATCAATATATAAATAAGGGGTGTGGTAATGATAATTAACGGATTGGCGTTAAATAAATAGCGCAAACTACCTGTTTTTAGCTTCTTATGCGCTTTAAGCAAAGCCCTTTCAAAGATAACTCGTTTTTTATTAAACTGGTAATTAAATTGTTTTCGCTTGGATTCAACATCCGTTTCTAAGTTTTTCTTAATTTGGTTAAATTGATCAATAAGATCTTGAATGGCTGAATTTGGCACAATTAGTCAATAGTTAAAAATAAACAATACTTTGATTTTAACTGACTATATCAACCCATTACTATCTATATAGATGCTATTTGAGTATAATTTCCATAAAGTTATAAACCTTGGAGAAAGTGATGAGTGCAGTTGTTGGTGTTATCATGGGGTCAAAATCAGATTGGCCAACCATGAAAAATGCAGTAGAAATGTTAGAGCAATTTGGCGTTGCCCACGAGGTACAAGTTGTTTCTGCGCATCGTACACCTGATTTAATGTTTGATTACGCATCCAGCGCACTTGATCGCGGCCTTAAAGTAATTATCGCAGGCGCTGGTGGCGCCGCGCACCTGCCTGGTATGGTTGCTGCAAAAACCATTGTGCCAGTACTCGGTGTTCCTATTCAATCAAAAGCACTTAACGGTCAAGATTCTTTACTCTCTATTGCTCAAATGCCGGGTGGTATTCCAGTAGGCACATTAGCTATTGGTGAAGCGGGTGCTAAAAATGCCGGCATTTTGGCGGCACAAATTATTGCTAATGAAGACGAAGCAGTTCGAGCCAAAGTTGCCGCTTTTAGAGCTAAGCAAACTCAAGACGTCTTAGATAATCCAAACCCTCAAGATTAATCGATGAAAATTGGTGTACTAGGCGCAGGCCAACTTGGCAGAATGATGGCAATTTCAGGCTACCCTTTAAATCATCAGTTTGGATTTTCTGGCAATTCTAACGATGAGCCATCAGCCCTATTAGGACACATGTTCGCACTAGAAGATAATGCTGACAATATTGAATCTTTGGTGACTTTTGCTGATGTAATCACCTATGAGAGTGAAAATACAGACGTTGAAATTGTTAAAGAAATTAACAAAAATATTCCCGTTTATCCAGGTGAAAAGTCCTTGTTTACCACGCAACATCGCGGGCGTGAAAAAGCTCTATTTGATCAACTAAATATTCCTTGTGCACCATATCAAATGGTAAGCTCTGAACAAGAGCTGACAAATGCAGTAAACAAGATTGGCTTGCCTGCTATTTTAAAAACGGCCACAGAAGGTTATGACGGAAAAGGCCAATTTCTAATGCGTGACGCTAATCAAATTAGCAAAGCATGGGCAAGCATGAATGGTGTCGAGTCCATCTTAGAGGGGTTTGTTAATTTTAAACGTGAGTTGTCTTTAATCGCTGTTCGTGGTATTGACGATGATCATAAGTATTATCCATTAGTTGAAAATACCCATCATGAAGGCATTTTAAGACTCACCACCGCACCTGCGCAAAATATCAAGCCAGAAGTACAAAAAGTGGCTGAACATTATATGCAAACACTACTTGATGAAATGGATCATGTCGGTGTATTAACCATTGAGCTATTTGAAACTGATAACGGCTTGGTCGTGAATGAAATGGCGCCACGTGTTCATAACTCAGGGCATTGGAGTATTGAGGGCGCTAATACTTCACAGTTTGAAAACCATGTTCGTGCAATTAGTGGCATGCCATTGGGCGACACAAGCCCTACTCACGCATTTAGCGCCATGGTTAATATTATTGGTGAGTCCGGCCCAACTGATATCGTCCTTAATATGGCCAATGCACATCTGCACTTGTACGATAAATCAGAGCGTGAAAATAGAAAGCTAGGCCATATTAATATTATTGCCAACTCTCAAGAAGAGCTTGATAACAGCATCAAGCAGTTGAAAGACTTTTTACCTAAATAACATTACAAGGATTTACACCATGTCAGAACAATATAATTGGCCTTCAGCTATGCTTTATCATCCGACTGGTGATCCGATCAATATCAAGCCAATTGACAATAACGAATCATTTGGTACCGATGAGCTGGAAACTTTTATCGGCGGCCCAATTGATCATATCAAGCTTGATAATGGCATGCTGGTTGTTAACGAGAAAGGCAAGGAAATGGATCTACAGCTAAACGACATGGCCAGCAAAAATGGATACTCTTTATATGGAAATATCATTTTTGTACCAAAGATAATTCAGCCTGCACCAGAACCAGTTAAATTCGATATTAAAAATCTTTAATTAGATTTTTACAATACTTGGCAAGACTGATACAAATAGTAAAACTGCCATTGTTCGATTAAATAGCTTGTAATGCTGATCGGTTTTAATGAGTTTTTTCATTTGCGAACCTAGAAATAACCAAGACCCATTGCAAGGAAAAATTGCAATAAAAAAACTTAATGCCAAGATAAGTGTTGTTGCTTGCATATTCGTGCTCGTGGTAAATACGCCAATACCGCTAAAGATCATCACCCAAGCTTTAGGATTAACCCATTGAAATAATAATGCTTGAACAAAAGTCAGTGGCTTTGCACTGTTGTTTATTTTCTTTTGCTTGACAGTCGTAAATAGCTTATAAGCTAGAAATAATAAATAGCCCAAGCCAAATACCTTAACAATCATGTGTATGGCTGGCACCGATTCAAGCATAGTCTCTAGCCCAAAACCCACTGCAATTAACATCATTGGAAAGCCAATAGCAATACCGATCAAGTGTGGAATAGATTGTCGAATACCGAAATTTAACCCCGAGGCAAGAATCATAATATTGTTAGGACCGGGAGTGATGGTCATAACAATGGCAAAAAGAAAAATTGATAAATAATTATCCATTTCTTTAATTAGCCAAATTCTTTCTCTAGATAAGCTTTGATTACAGCCGACTCATACATCCAAGTTACCTTGCCATTTTCAGTAATTTTTAGGCAAGGCACTTGCACCTTTCCAGCCTCTTTAAGAAGCTCTTCGCGATATTGACCGCCGCGAGTCTGGGCATCGCGCGTCACAATTTTAATATTCAAACCTCTAATAACGCGCCTACTCATAATGCAAAATGGGCAGGCAAAAAACTGATACAACTCGATATTTTTAGCTTTAGCATCTGCCAGCTCTTGCTCTTGAGTAGATCGTCTTACTTTTTTCACTGGGATAAGTCGACTGATTAGGGCGATCAATGCACCAAGACCATTTCTAAATGCTTTTAATAATATCTTCATAATCTGTTCTCGCATGCTGTTAATGTATTTTCCAATAAAGTTGCAATAGTCATTGGGCCAACACCACCTGGTACTGGTGTCACCCACGCAGCATTTTGTGAGGCCGCGTCAAAATCAACATCGCCCACTAGCTTGCCCGTATCTAATCGGTTAATACCCACATCGATCACCACGGCGCCTGGCTTGATCCAATCACCTTGAATCATTTGAGGAATACCGACAGCTACGACCACCACATCGGCACGTTGCAGCTTTCCCGATAAGCCTGTCGTTTTACTATTGCAAATAGTGACTGTTGCACGCGCATTTAGTAGCTCCATGGCCATTGGGCGGCCAACAATATTAGAAGCACCAACAACCACACAATCCTTACCCACTAGATCAATACCTGTTGTTGACAACATAGTCATCACACCTTTAGGCGTACATGGGCGTAAATAAGGCTTATTTTGCATGAGTTTGCCGATATTTTCACTATGGAAGCCGTCTACATCCTTTTCAGGAGAAATGGTCTCAATAACTAAATTTGCATCCAAATGCTTGGGCAGAGGTAGTTGCACCAAAATGCCGTCAATTTTATCGTCATTATTCAAACGCTCAACTTCATCAAGTAGCTCTTGCTGAGTAATGTTAGCGGGTTTATTAATTTTTTCTGAATAAAAACCCACCTCTTTACAAGCGTTATCTTTATTACGCACATAAACTCTCGATGCTGGATCATCGCCCACCAATATCACCGCCAAACCTGGTGCTCGATTTAATTTTTTTACTTTTTGTGCAATATCATTGCGCAGATTTTGTGCAATTTTCTTGCCGTCAATAATCTTCATTGTTAACCTTTATTATTTATCTAATGCCAAGGCTTCTCGCACCTTGTTTAAATCATCTTGTGTATCTACGCCAAATCCAGTATCTGCACAGGCTTTAGCCACATGAATATCAAAACCCTCATTAAGTACCGTGAGCTGTTCTAATTTTTCCACTTGCTCAAATCGAGAGCTATCCATCTGCAAATATTGCTTGATAAATGCACTTCGGTAAGCATAAATACCAATATGCTTAAAGCAAAGTGACAAGTCAAAATCCGCCTCTTCTCGGAAATAAGGAATTGGCGCACGCGAAAAATATAGCGCCTTACCTAATTTATCAAACACAACTTTAACGCAATTTGGATCTAAGTATTGCTGCTTATCTATTGCTTGTTCGCACAATGTTGCCATGTGCATTTGACTTTTATTTAAATTATTAGCCACCTGATTAATCACTTTTGGGTCAAGCATGGGTTCGTCACCCTGAACATTGACAATAATCTCATTATCGTTAATGTTTAAAATTTCAAGCACTTGTGCAATTCTTGAAGTGCCAGAGGTGTGGCGATTGTCGGTCATGCAAACTGTGGCGCCAAAGCCTTCTGCCAATTTTAAAATTTGATTATCATCTGTAGCGATAATAACTTTGGAGGCATTGCTTTTTAACGCATTTTCATACGTCAGCTGAATTAATGGCTTGCCGTGAATGTCTTTTAAGAGTTTTGCCGGTAGCCTGCTTGATGCATATCGGGCCGGAATAATGACACTAAAATCCATTAGCTAATCGAGCTTCCTAGCCTCTTCTTCTAATAACACCGGGATGCCGTCTTCAATTGGATATGCCAAGCCACTAACTTCACAAATAAGTTCATCACCTACTTGAGTTAAAGGCGCTTTAGATTTTGGACAAACCAGGAGTTTTAATAGCGCTTCATCAATCATATTTTTTTAATCAAATCATTTAAAAAGTCTTTACTAATATCTAAATCTACTTCCAAATAATACATCTTATCATTAGCAAACTCCTTACATTTTACCCAATCTTTGGCGGTCATAATTATTGGATGATTATCATTAAAAATTAAATCGTTTTGCTGGTATTGATAATGATCCGAAAACCCATGTTGATCAACATGAATACCGAGCGATTTTAATGTTTGAAAAAAACGATCAGGATGACCAATACCAGCTACGCCATGGCAATATTGGTTGTGGAAAAAATCTAAAGGTTTTTTCTCACTTGTGAGCAAATTAACAAAACATATGGGTTTAAGCTGAGCGCCAATTTCTCCTGGAAAATTAGCGCCATTATTAATAATAAAATCAACAGTTTTCAATCGAGATTGTGGCTCTCTAAGTGGACCTGCGGGCAAAAAAAAGTTATTGCCAAAACGTCTATTGCCATCAACCACTGCAATTTCAACTTTTCTACCCATGGCATAATGCTGCAAGCCATCATCACTAATAATCACCTCTACTTGATGCTGTTCGATTAAATCTTTAACCGCCTGGGAGCGTTTCTTATTAACCATCACAGGTGCGCCTGTTTGCATGGCAATCAATAAGGGTTCATCACCAGATAAGCCGACACTAGTATCGGCCTTAACCAGCAAACTACCGCTAGTGTGCGATCCACTATAGCCACGAGACACGACGCCAACCATCTTGCCCATGCTCTGTAAATGATTAACTAGCCTGATAACGACGGGAGTTTTGCCACTACCACCAACGGTAATATTGCCCACCACCACCACGGGCACTTCAAACTGATCGGTTTGAAAAATACCCAGCTTGAACAATGCCAGGCGAGCTTTACTTAAGACGTAAAAAACAGCCGAGATCGGCAACAATAAATAATTAACAATCCCGCGCGAGTCTAAATTCATTCAAGCCTTATTTGAAACACTCGTTAGAATTTTCAAATTTCCTTTCAGTAAATCTTAAGAATCCTGCAGCAATAGTCAAAATCAAGATTGATACCACCATGATTAGCACATTGAATTTATCAATTGAGACTAGTTCTTTCATGTCAATTACTAAGAATCTAGTAATAGCGGTAATAGCAATAAAGATTAAAAAGATAACCGGCAAACGATGAGTTTTAAAGTAAATGCCGGTCATTGCTCCGAGCTCTAAATAGATAAATAATAACAAAATATCTTTTAAAGTGGCGAAGCCAGACTCGTGCTGCATAATCACTAAATACTCGCCAATAGCTGACCATACAATCGTGCCGCCAATCACGAATAAACCCACAACATGAAACACCTCAATTAGCACATCTCCTAATTGATCAATCCTGCCTTTTAATGTCATTCCCCCCATATTCTCCCCTTAGTATTTAGTGTTTTATAAAGTGCTAATTATGACAAAATATCAACACCATGAGTATTGAATTTGATATTTCTAACCAGTATTTGCGCTCTAGTCGCAAAAAAGGCTTTATTTCCTTTATTTCTGGCGTCTCAATGATTGGCCTTATTTTGGGTGTAATGACGCTTATTACCGTATTATCAGTGATGAATGGCTTTCATAAAGAGCTTAGAGAGCGCGTATTAAGCGCAATCTCTCATTCTTACATTAGTGAATATGACAATTCCGTTAATAATTGGCAAGAATTGCAAAACACAATCAATCAACATCCGAATGTTGTTAGTTCATCACCTTATATTGAAAAATACGCCTTACTCAATACATCTAGTGGCGCTCAAGGCATTAGTGTTCGAGGTGTTATTCCTGCGCTAGAAAAACAAACTTCTATTTTGCTTGATAAAATCAAATCTGGATCAAGTCAATTATCTAAATCGAGTATTTTAATTGGCTCAGGTTTGGCAACTCAACTGGGCGTTGGTATTAATGACAAAGTCACCCTGCTAACCCCCCAACTATCTTCTAGTATTATTGGTATCCAGCCCCGTTTTAAACGCTTTACCATTAGCGGTATATTTGATGCTGGCATTAACGAATACGACAACAACCTAGCTTTTATTCAACTCAGTCAAGCGCAAAAACTTTACTCAATGAAAGACAAGGTTTCTGGCATTCGACTCAAAGTTGACGATTTATTTCAAGCTAAAAAAATTACTCAAGAGGTTGTGACCACATTGGGTGAAAATCAATACTACGGTATTGATTGGACACGACAAAAAGCTAATTTTATTAAAGCACTTAATCTTGAAAAACAAATGATTGGCATTGTCTTGTCACTTATTATTGCGGTAGCCGCTTTTAATATTGTCTCAATGATGGTAATGGTTGTCACCGATAAAACTGCTGATATTGCCATTCTACGAACCCTTGGCATGACGCCAAAACGCATCGTTAAGGTGTTTTTCTATCAGGGTTTAACCATTGGCATCGTTGGTATTATTATCGGGCTAATATTAGGTATCTTACTATCAATCAATATTGAGAATATTGTTGGTGGTATTGAAGCTATATTTGGATTTGAATTCTTTCCAAAAGACGTCTTCTACATCAACCGATTTCCTTCTGAAATTCAGCTAGATGATATTATTCAAGTGGCACTAGGTGCATTTATACTAGTAATACTTGCCTCTATTTACCCTGCTAAACGCGCAGGAAAAGTATCTATTGCCAAGGTGTTGAATCATGAATAACATTATTAGCTGTCATAATGTTAACTATCAATATGACGATGGCGAGCAAAGTAGTCAAATTATTAAAAATCTTAATCTTGAGGTTATGGCGGGAGAGTCAGTTGCCATTCTAGGACAATCTGGCTGTGGAAAGTCCACCTTGCTTAATTTATTAGGTGGCATTGATAGAGGAAATACTGGAAAAATTGTTATTAATGGTATTAATATTTCCAACCTCAATGAAGAAGAAATTACAGATATAAGGTCAAAATACCTTGGTTTTGTTTATCAATTTCATCATTTACTGAAAGACTTTAGTGCTTTAAAAAATGTAATGATGCCACTACTTATCCAGGGAAAAACTCAAAGTTTTGCACAGGATAAAGCTACTCAAATTTTATCAACCATTGGCCTTGGACATCGCCTCAATCATCTTCCAAGTGAATTGTCTGGCGGAGAGCGTCAAAGAGTTGCCATTGCAAGAGCACTTATTAATCAACCAAAATGCCTGCTTGCTGACGAGCCAACCGGCAATCTTGATAGTAAAAATGCTAATGAGGTGCTAGAACTTATGATCGAGCTTAACCAGGCACATAATAGCGCTTTAGTGATGGTTACTCATGATGAAAAAGTTGCTGCGAGAATGCAACGAACCTTGGTATTAGAAAATGGGAAATTTAGCTAATTTCTGAACTCTTTCTAGTTAAAACATTATGTTCGTCAACATAACATAAGTTCGGTGCAAAGTTTTTCACCTCGTGCTCATCATAACTAGCATAACTAGCAATAATCAATAAATCACCCACTGCTGCTTTATGAGCTGCAGCGCCGTTAACTGAAATCACACCGGTATTTTCTTTGCCGCGTATTGCATAGGTTGTAAAACGATTACCATTAGCAATGTTATAAATTTGAATTTGCTCAAAAGCACCAATGCCAGCAGCATCTAGCAAAACACCATCTATCTCACATGAGCCTTCATAGTTTAATTCTGAAGCTGTTGTGGTAACGCGGTGTAATTTAGCTTTTAAAAAAGTTCTTTGCATAATGTATTGATTTTAAAGTAAAGCTAATTTAACGCAGAAAAAATAAAGAAATTAGCTTAACAGCTGAATCATAATACCTGCAGCAATAGCTGATCCAATAACACCCGCAACATTAGGACCCATGGCGTGCATTAACAAGAAATTATGAGGGTTTGACTCTAGGCCAACTTTATTAGATACACGAGCCGCCATTGGCACTGCTGAAACACCGGCAGAACCAATCAGTGGATTGATTTTATTCTTACTAAAGACATTCATTAATTTAGCCATTAGAAGGCCACTAGCCGTACCGATTGCAAATGCAACCATACCCAATAGTAAAATACCCAAAGTTTCAGGTTGTAAAAATTTATCAGCCATTAACTTGGAGCCTACTGCTAATCCTAAGAAAATAGTCACAATATTAATCAAGGCATTTTGAGTAGTGTCACTCAAACGATCAACTACGCCTGACTCTTTCATTAAATTACCAAAAGCAAACATACCTAAAAGTGGCGCTGCGTCAGGCAATAATAATGCCACCAACATAAGCAGCATAATCGGGAAAATAATTTTCTCAGCAGTTGATACTTCACGTAGTTGTACCATCTCTATTTGACGTTCTTTTTCAGTAGTTAGCGCACGCATAATTGGCGGCTGAATTAGTGGCACAAGTGCCATGTATGAATATGATGCAACCGCAATGGCGCCTAATAATTCCGGTGCTAATTTACTCGCCACATAGATACTGGTCGGCCCATCTGCACCACCAATAATACCAATGGCTGCCGCATCCGTTAAGCTAAAGTCAAATACGCCCATGGCCGTTAAACCCATAGCGCCTAATAGTGTGGCAAAAATACCAAATTGTGCAGCAGCACCCAGCAACAATGTTTTTGGATTGGCAAGTAGTGGTCCAAAGTCTGTTAGTGCGCCCACACCCATAAAAATGATTAACGGAAATGCGCCAGATTCAATACCAACAACATAAAACACATGCAATATGCCATTACCTTCTGCAATACCAGCACCTGGAATGTTAGCCAAAATTGCACCAAAGCCAATTGGCAACAATAACAATGGCTCAAATTTTTTAACAATGGCTAAATAAAGTAGCAGCATGCCGATTAATAGCATAAGACCTTGACCCCATGCCATTTGATACAAGCCCGTATTAAACCAAAGTGAATTTAATTGTTCCATAATAAAACTCTAAATAATTAAGCTAATGACAATAAAGCCTGACCAACGGTAACTGCGTCACCCTCTTTAACGCTAACTTCTGTTACCACGCCACCTCTTGCAGCTTTGATTTCTGTTTCCATTTTCATAGCTTCAAGAATTACTAGAACATCGCCTTCGTTAATTTTTTGATTGACAGATACCATAACCTTCCAAATATTACCAGAAAGCGGCGCACCAATTGGCTCACCACCTGTAGCTGGCGCCTCAACAACAATTTCTTTTTCTGCCATAGGAGCAGATGCAGGTGCATCAGAAGCTGCTTTCATAGAAGTTACATCACCACCCGCAGAAACATCAACTGTGTACGAAGTACCTTTAAATGAAACAGTATAAGTTCCTTCTTCGCTATCTGGCGCTGCACAAGTGTCACCCTCTTGAGGCGCAGGTTCAAAGAAATCAGGATTATCGCGATTCTCTAAAAACGAAATACCCACTTGTGGAAACAAAGCGTAAGTCATTAGATCATCAATCTTATTAGCCGCTAATTTAATACTTTTTTCAGCAACAATTTTGTCAAATTCTTGCTCGAGAATATGCATTTCTGGTGCAATATTATCAGCAGGACGACACGTAATCGGCTCACTGCCTTCTAAAATTTTAACTTGCAAAGCTTGATCGACTGGTGCTGGTGTTGCGCCATATTCACCTTTTAATACACCTGCAGATTCTTTAGTAATGGTTTTGTAACGCTCACCTGTTAAAACATTAAGCACCGACTGCGTACCCACAATTTGAGATGTTGGTGTAACCAAAGGAATATAACCCAGGTCTTTGCGTACACGTGGAATCTCCGCTAAAACTTCATCCATTTTGTCAGCGGCATTTTGCTCGCGCAGCTGATTTTCCATATTAGTTAACATGCCACCTGGCACTTGAGATAATAAGATACGAGAATCAACACCTCTTAATGAGCCTTCAAATTTTGCATACTTACAACGAATTGGTCGGAAATAAGCATCGATTTCTTCTAGCTTTTCTAAATCCAAGCCTGTTTTTCTAGGGCTATTTTCTAAAATAGAAACAACTGAGTTGGTTGCCGAATGACCGTAAGTCATACTCATTGAGCCAATAGATGTATCAACACGATCAATACCTGCTTCTACTGACTTAACAATAGTGGCTGTAGAAAGTCCTGTTGTTGCATGCGCGTGAAGCTGAATTGGGATATCAATCGCTGCTTTAAGCTCTTTAACCAAATCATAGGCAACATACGGCTGTAATAAGCCCGCCATATCTTTAATACATAAAGAATGCGCACCCATGTCTTCGATTTGTCTAGCCATATCTAGCCATGTTTGCGTGTTATGCACTGGGCTAACAGTATAAGAAATTGTACCTTGAGCATGCTGATCTAGCTTAACCGCCTGATCTACCGCTGTTTTTAGATTGCGAACATCATTCATCGCATCAAAAATACGGAAAACGCCAACACCATTTTCTGCACTTCGATCTACAAACTTACGTACCACATCGTCACTATAGTGACGATAACCTAATAAATTTTGACCACGCAACAACATTTGCTGCGGTGTATTTGGCATCACAGCCTTAATTTCACGAATGCGGTCCCAAGGATCTTCACCTAAATAACGAATACATGAATCAAATGTAGCGCCACCCCAGCTTTCTATTGACCAATAGCCAATTTTATCTAGCTTATCGGCAATAGGAAGCATGTCGTCAATGCGCATACGTGTTGCGAATAAAGATTGATGAGCGTCCCTAAAAACAAGTTCAGTAATCTCTACCTTTTTGCCTTCTGCATTGTTTGATTTTTTAGTTATGTTTTTTAAAAAATTTAGCATGATCTTTATGCTCCCCTATGCAACTTGATTGCTTGTTCAATAACAAATTTAGTTTCTTCATCAATTTCTTGCTCAAGAGAGGTTGATTTGTCATTGTTCTCTGACTTATTATGAGCCCGAGCTTGAAGTTTTTGAATAATTGCAGACATTAACTTGGTTACAAAAACCAGTAATGTCAGGAACAAGAAAACAAAACCCATGCCAAACATGGTTAGGTTTAAAGCTTGAGTTATCAGATCTGCTTGTTCCATAATAATTACTCTTTATTTTAATTTGGTACCGATGGACGGGGTCGAACCGTCACTCCGTGAGGAACCGGATTTTGAATCCGGCGTGTCTACCAATTCCACCACATCGGCAATAAACTTTTCTTTACTTGTGTCTAAAGGTAATTCTACCTTTAGTAAGATCGTACGGTGTCATTTCAACAGTTACCTTATCTCCTGGCAAAATACGAATATAGTGCTTACGAATTTTTCCAGAAATATGTGCTAGAACGCTATGGCCATTCTCCAATTCAACAGTAAAGGTTGTATTGGGTAGTTTTTCTTTAACCACGCCTTCTAACTCAATGTAATCGCTTTTTGACATAAATATTATAAATTTAAACTAAGTAAATTGAATCATTTTACCCGAATGTCAGGCTATTGACAAAAGAACCGAAGCACTCTTATAGATTTGAAATAAGCTATAATTAGCCTATTTTTAGCCAACGTTACATACAAATGCAGTTAAGTTTTGAATTTTTCCCACCAAGAACAGATAAAGGCAAACAAAATCTTAAGCAAGTTCGCCAAGAGTTATCCGTTATTAATCCGCAATATTTCTCTTGCACCTTTGGTGCAGGCGGCACCACTCAAGATGCCACATTAGAAACTGTATTAGATATTCAAGCTAATGACGGTATTTCAGCAGCACCGCATCTTTCTTGCATCGACTCTGAAAAGTCAAAAATATTAGCGTTGCTTGAACAATATAAAAAAGCTGGCATTAATCGGATTGTTGCTTTGCGTGGTGACATACCTTCAGGTGTACGTGATATTGGTGATTTTCATTATGCCAATGAATTGGTTGAATTTATTCGCCATGAATTTAACGATCATTTTCATATCGAAGTGGCTGCTTATCCTGAAATGCACCCGCAAGCTAAAAATATGAAAACTGATCTTCAGCATTTTGCCAACAAAATTAAAGCGGGCGCAGATGGTGCCATTACTCAATATTTTTACAATGCAGACGCCTATTTTCGATTTGTTGATGATGTGCAAAAACTAGGTATCGATACGCCAATTACACCTGGCATTATGCCAATTACCAACTATGATCAACTACTTAGATTTTCGAATATGTGTGGTGCAGAAATTCCGCGCTGGATAGAAAAACGTCTAGCAACTTTTGGCGATGATATGGAATCTTTGTCAGATTTTGGTTTTGAAGTTGTTGCCAGCCTATGTGATCAACTTAAATCTCAAGGTGTAGAAAGTTTTCATTTTTATTCAATGAATAGATCTCAGCCCTCATTACAACTGGCCAAAACTTTAATTTAAATTTTAGTGAGCTTGCTGATCAACCCAACTTTGCAAGTCATTTAAAGGTCGTTTGTCTTGCTGATGACAGCATTTTTCGAGCGCCTCTAAACGCTCACCAAGCTCAACAAATACCAATTGATAATGCTCATTTTTTAACTGCTCTTTATATAGTTTACTTTTTAATGAAGCAATAACAGCCATTAGTGCTTGCTCATTTTCTTGTTTAATTGCATCCGCAGCACCTGCTTTATACATTGCATCTGCTTTAATTTGCTGTATTTTTTGAAGATGCTCATCTCTCTCTGAATGCAGACTATGAGAGGGATAAGCAAGCCTAATACTGTCTGTAGTTACATAACCCTCATGAGTTTGTAATTTACCAGAGTTAATTTGTTCTTGAATATTAACTCGACTCACGCCTAGTCTTCGAGCTGCTTGTGAAACGCTTAATTTAATCATTTTTATCTCCTCTCCCCAGAAAAATACAACTAATTACTGACTAAATTAATCAAGTTCTGCTTAATTGTCAAGTGTATCACTCATCTCTAATACTGAAATAATGGACTGGTCGCTAATATCTGGTGTAATTGTTATTTGATTAAAGCCGAGTATTTGCGCATATTTTTTTATTCGAGCGCTTAATACGATCAATGGATATGATTTTATCGCATCTAGCGTATCAAGTTGTTTTGCCAGTGTTATCAAGCCGTCCAGATTTTCATTGCTGGTAATGCTAATAACGCCCCGATCATTAGCAATAAAACGCATTAATGATTGTTGATGAAGTTCAGTAGGCGCGCAGACAACACGATCATACACTTCTACATACTCAATCAGATTATTGTTTTTCTCTAAACCAATTTTTAATGTTTCACGTCCGCCTTTACCTCTAAAAATTAAGATATTTTTAGAGGTAAGTTTGGCAACTGAGTCAAGACCTAAAAGCGCCTCACTGGAAGCTTTCTCTTTTGGAAAATCATCAACAGAAATGTTATATCGATTTAGCTTTTTTGCCGTTGCAGCACCAACAGTGAAAATATACCCATACTGAATGCTATTTAAAATTTCCAACCCGTGTTCAACCGCATTCGCACTGATAAAAATAACAGCGTCGTATTGCTTCCTCTTTACAGTTGTGCAAATACTTTCAACTTTTAATGTTGGAAATAATAAAGGTTGATAGCCTTTTTCAAGCACTAAAGATTCAAGTACTTTAACTTGCGCAAGGGGGCGGGTTAGTAAAATATTCAACACTCAAAAACCCAGAATTTCGGCAATTACTCGAATTTTGTTTAACACTTCAGCTTCCGCATACTTACAAATAAGAATGCTTCGTGCGTTAACGCTGGATGCATCCTCTAAATACACTCTAATTTGCTTTTCATCCCAAGTACTTGAAGCGTAAAAAACAGGGATTTTATTAAAATACAGCTGCTTTCCTGTTGCAGATGCAGTATTTAAATCAAAATTTAAAACCTGATCAGATTGAAAACTAACTTGATAACCTTTTAACAATGACATTACTTTATCATCAGGTTGTTGAGTTAACTCGCAAAATAGCATAAATTGAGACTGATACTGTTCAACTGATTTAAGCAGTGAGATTAACTGAGTAGCATCTAATAATTGACTTTCTTCAATAGAAAGTACCAATTCAAACACTTCATCTGACTCCTCTAGTTCTTCAAAAATAGCATCAAGATCTTCTTCTGAATCAATAGGCAAAGATAGTGCTTTGAACAAAGTAGAGTAATAATCAAAACGCCATTCATTAGGCAAATCATCAGGATAAAAATCGTCCACTAAATCCAGACCACTACGCCCAATTAAAAATTCTGTTTCGCTCATCTGCCTTTGTATGCCTTTATAATAAGTAAAGTTTTTCTAAATTTGTAAATTAATCAATATGCCCGACATTCTACTACCAATTATTGCCTTACTATTAGGTTTTGCACTTTTAATTTGGAGTGCTGATGAATTTACCGAAAATGGCGCCAAAATTGCCAATATTTTTAAGGTATCGCCTTTAATTATTGGCTTATTAATTTTTGGATTTGGCACCTCGGCACCAGAAATGCTGGTCTCTGGATTGGCCGCTATGGATGGCAATACAGGCTTGAGCATTGGTAACGCTATCGGCTCTAATATTTTCAATATCGCCTTAGTGTTGGGCATAAGTGCCATCATCATTCCGATAGAAGTACGCAAAGACATCTTGAAAAAAGAATGGGTATTTTTAATGATTGCCACAATAATTGCTGGTGCACTATTATGGGATGGTCGCTTAGATGAAATAGACGGAATTGTACTGCTTATATTATTAGTTGCATTTTTAACCTACACCTTTAAAGAATCAAAAAAATCATCTCATCATGAGTTTGACAATCTAGAAGAATCTATTGATTCCAGCCAAACTGTCAAAACTTGGATTATGTTAATTGTTGGACTGGTTGTTTTAATCTCAAGTGCCAAACTGGTTGTTTGGGGTGGCATTGAAGTGGCTAAAGCATTTGGAATTTCTGATCTGGTTATTGGCTTAACGGTTGTTGCATTAGGAACTAGCCTGCCAGAATTAGCTGTGTCTATTGCCAGCGTATTGAAAAAACAGTTTGAAATGGTAGTGGGAAACGTGATTGGATCCAACTTATTTAACACCATTGCAGTGCTTGCCATTCCAGGATTAATCCACCCTTCTGACGTTCCTGCATCGGTTATGGAGCGCGACTATCCCGTTATGTTATTACTAACTATACTACTGTTTATTGTGTCTTATAAATTTAGCAAAAAACATATTATTAATCGTTTTGAAGGGGTTGTTTTAATTAGTGTATTTAGCCTGTACATGTGGCAATTATTTTGAATCTAACTTTTAACAATGAATCTGAAACAATTGCTTTTGCACAAAAGCTAGCTACTTGTACAAAAAATATTAATCAGGCTATTGTTATTTATTTAGAAGGCGATCTCGGCGCAGGAAAAACAACACTAGCAAGAGGCTTTATTCAGTCTTTTGGTTTTAATCGCGTCAAAAGCCCCACTTACTCTTTAGTAGAAAGCTATATTAATAATACAATCAATATTCATCATTTTGATTGCTATCGTTTGAGCGATCCTGAGGAATTGGAATATATTGGCATTCGAGAATATTCAGCACCTAATCATATTCAGCTTATCGAGTGGGCAGAATTGGGAAAAGGCATTGTTGCAGCTGCTGACATGGTTATTAACATCACTGGAGAGGACGATACCAGAACACTGTCACTTCGAGTTAACAACAAAGTGGGTGGTCAATTGTTAGCGTGCCTAAACACCTAGCCTTGATTGGTATACTGCTTTTATGTAACAGTTTTACCAATGAAAACAATTAACATTGAGCGCTAATGCTTGACCGGTTCTTTTAATTTCCAAATAAAAAATAAGCAAATAATTGCAATAACAATCAACATACTTTGCAATGCAAAATGATCTTGTAGAATTGCAATAGATAACGAAAAACTTAATAAAATTAATGCAGAGGCTCGATATTTAATACGACGAGAAACGGTTTTTTCTTCTTCCCACTGCCTTAGTATCTTTCCAAGCCAGCGATTATCTAATAACATTAGATGAAATTTAGGAGAACTTTTGGCGAACAATGCCAATGCTAAAATTAGAAAAGGCGTGGTTGGTAAAATGGGTATTAAAACACCGATTGCACCCAATAAAACAAACACCCAACCTAACAATATAAAGCTGTTTTTTTGAATGATTTTTCTCATGCTTACTTAAAATCTCATAAGATGAGTGGCGAGATTAAGACTTCTCTGGAGCGTGAGCTTCTTCAGGTGGTGTGTAATCTGGATCGTTCGGATTCATGAATACAAAGCTGTAATCTTGGCCCGCTTCAATTTGATCAAAATCAACCACCATACCCTCAAGCAATGCTTTTTGTTCGTAGGCCAGTATGTATTCAATGCCATTTGACTCTAAATGAATGTCACTATCGTTACGCTCATCAAAACCCATTAAATACTGAAAACCCTCATCAGTTTGATCAACAGCAAAACGAATCACCATGCCTTGTGTATCTGGATTGTGTGTTGATAATGAAATTTCTTCTGCTGCTTTTTTTGTAATCGTAATCATGATGTTTTATTTTTCTTAATAAAATTAACGAATTGCTCAACCCATTGATTGCCCGCCAAATTTCGCAAATGCGTATAAGAAGCCAATAAATTATATTTCACAATACCATCTTGCATATTATCCACACCCACACCACGCAAAACCTTAAAACCGTAACGTGTATTGGGATCAATATTTTCTAACTGAGAATAGTGAAATTCATGAGCAAAAATTTTGCCAGCCACATTACTCCATGGATGATCAGTTTCTGGTTCAAGCTGGACATAACCCCTGCCTATAGGCTTGGGTGTCATCTTAGTATCTGCATCAATCACACCAACCATGCGGTGCGATTTATCTTTGTGCGTAATTTGATTAGTTAAATACATCAAGCCGCCACACTCGGCATAAGTTGGTAAACCTTGCTCGATTTTTGATTTGATATCTTTTAGTAAAGATTCATTCGCACTGAGTGCTGGCAATTGCATTTCTGGAAAGCCGCCACCAATAAATAGCCCATCACAAGAAGGCAATTTTTCATCATTCAGCGCATCAAAATATTTAATCTTAACACCCAGATCTGAAAATTTGTCCAAATCATCTTGATAATAAAAACCAAAACTTGCATCCTTGGCAATTGCAACACTTAACTCAGACTTAACTGTAATCACTTCCTGTTCTTGATTTTTAGCAGAGAATTCAAGATTAATAATTTTATCAAGATCAACCTGATCATCAATAAGTCTGGCCGCAGTATCAATAAACACTTGTGATTGAGGTGTTTCATTGGCGGGCTGTAAACCTAAATGTCGCTCATCAATAATTAGCTCTTTAGAGCGTCCAACCGAGCCAATAATGGCAATATCAGTATAGTATTCAATCGCTTGAGTTAGTTTTGACTCGTGGCGCTCGCCCGCTACTTTATTTAAAATAACGCCAGCAATATTAACGTCTTTATCAAAATCTTGATAACCTTTTACCAAGGCAGCAACGCCACGCGTAATACCAACGGTATCAACAACAAGTATCACAGGGATATCAAGTAACTTAGCTAGATCAGCATTAGCATCTCCACCAGAGACACTCATGCCGTCATATAAGCCTTTATTACCCTCAACAATAGAAATATCTGCATTGTTGTTTTTACGTTGATATAGCTGAGTAATTTCAGCCTCAGACATGTTGTAAAAATCAAGATTGTAACAAGCGCTACTACTGGCCTGAGAAAGCCAAATAGGGTCGATATAATCTGGGCCTTTTTTAAAAGGCTGAACGGTTAATTTTCTCGCTCTCAGAGCGGCACAAATCCCCAGACTAACAACTGTTTTGCCTGAGGATTTGTGTGCTGCAGAAAGATAAATGGACATTATCTGTCCTGCTTTGGGCGCTTATTAAGCCTTGTGATGTGGATCTGTAACATCATCAGCTAAACTTTCTGGCAAGAAAGGTAGAAACTTAACTAGGAATGTTACAGCAATCAATGCCACTGCAATACCACCAAGACCAAGCATCAGCTCTGACAATGTTGGCGTGTATTGTGCAATGCCACCATAACCTTCTAGAATTTCTTTACCTGGGAACATTTCCATTGGGTACGCCTGACCACCAATAATAATAATGTACAGTTGGATTATGCCACCTAAGATAATTAATACCGAAGCTAATCCAAGCATAGTGCGATTGCCTTTAGTAGCTGGTGAGTAAAGTAGTGCTAGCGGCACAAGACCACCTAAGATAATTTGACCATACCAAAATAGCTGAGTGTAGATGCCACCATCAACCAAAATGAAATTCTCAACACCTGCATTCTCAGCAAGATACAAATTACCTAAATGATAAACAGCAACAAAATACATTACTGCTGCAACGAATACACCTAATAAATTACTCAAACGATTAACAATAACATCACCTAAAGGACGTTCTGTCCATTTGTAGCTTGCCATTAATACCAAAATAAAGAATGCCAAGCCAAATGCAAACGACATAATCACAAACATCGGTGCCATGATGACGGCGTCATAGGCTTGCCTAGCAACCAAGAAACCAAAAATTGAGCCAGTACCTGTGGTTAGGATTAAACGCCATGTGAAAGCAGCAATACCAACTTTACGGCTGTATTTGTTCATGCGACGTTCAAACATCATCCATAAGTAAACACCAACAACAACAAAGAAGCCGTTGTAAAGAATAATGTTCCAAGCAAAAATAGAGTTAAAGTTGTATTCAGTCATTGCAACAATCAAACGATCAGGGCGACCTAAGTCTAATACAAGCACCATTAAACCACCTGCCAATAGTGCCAATGCCACTAAGCCTGATAAACGCGATAACGGCTTATAAACTTTCTTATTAAAAACAGAAGCAATAGAGGCTACATTTAAAGCGCCTGAAGCTGCCACAATTAAGAATAAAGCAAATACATGAGGCATACCCCATACAATTCTATTACTCATACCTGTCACATGGTGGCCATTATGCTCCATGAAATAAACACCACCCAATGCGGCCAATATAAACGCGCCTAAACCTGCAATTAATGCATAAAAACCTAGACTCTTACCTTGTGTCTGTTCGTAACGAATAATACTCATAAGCTTCTCTTAAATTCCACTGTAACGTACGCCCGTATTCAGATTTAAATCTGCACGGATTTGCGTACTTTGAACTTTTTTCAATGTTTGGCTAATCTTACTACTTGAATCATAAAGATCGCCAAAAATAACTGCATCACTATCAACTGCCTCAACACAAGCTGGTTGTTCACCCTTGTCAACCTTGTGAACACATAGTGTACATGCTTCAACAGTACCCTTTCCACGTGGCATGTGTTCTTTTTGATCAGTCAACTCTTCGTGAACGAATGAACGTGAATCATATGGACAAGCCATCATGCAGTATCGACAACCGATACATAAATGTCTATCAACTAAAACAATACCGTCTTCACGCTTCATACTTGCATTAGTAGGACAAACATCAACACATGGTGGCTCTTCACAATGCTGACACATAAGCGCTAAATTGCTAATACGATCAGTTGCTTTGTCTTTGACTTTGACTTTTTTAATCCAGCCAGGTTTTTGATATCCTGTTGAATGGGTTTCACTGCCCCAACCTTGCTCTTCTTGACAAGCGTCAACCATGTCATCAATATCGGTTTCAGTTAATTTATTAGTATCAATTAACATGCCCCAGCGCTTTTCATTGGTAACCGGGTCTGTTTCTTTAGGTTTGGCAGCAAAAGTTGTTAGTGTAATACCACTAGCAATCGTAGCAACACCCACTGTAGTAGCGGTTGTACTTTTAATAAACTCACGACGATTCAATTCTTTCATTACATTTCCTCCGCTGGAGTAGTACGGTGACAAGAGAAGCAATCTAAGCTTGTACCCACCTTTTTATGACAAGTTGAACAGAATTGATCTGGCGCATTGACTGGAATATACTCACCACTCTTATCAACCGAAGTATGGCATTCAACACATTTCTTAAACTGAACATAACCGCCACGCACACCTTGACGTAATGTTTTATCACGTTTGTGCATTAACAATTCAGGATGCATTTTTCTTTGTAAGATTAAACTTGCCGCGTGACTCATGCCTTCGCGCTTATGTGCCTCATTACCCTCATCCTTAAACTCGGTTGCTTTCTCACCAAGATTAGGAATGTGGTGATCAGCCTGTACAAAAACACTACTTAACAGCACACTTAAAAAAACAATCAATAAACGACTCATATTCACTCTCTTCAAAAAATTAAATCGTATTACTCGCCAAGACCCATCTGAATGTAGCCTGTAGGACATACGTCAGCACAAATATGACAACCAACACATTTACTGTAGTCAGTATCTACATAGCGACCTAAAGTAGCCTTGTCTTTCTTAACTTTAAAGACCGCATCTTGAGGACAATACATAATACAGTTATCACACTCAAAACATAGGCCACAAGACATACAACGAGCAGCTTCTTTTTGAACTTCTTCTTCAGAATAGCCAATTAAACGTTCTTCAAAGTTACCTAATACATTGTCAACATCAACCAATTTATGATTACGAGCATTACGCTCTTCATTATCAAAATGACCTAAGAATAATTCAGTATGTGAAATAATTGAAGCATAAGCGCGATCTTCATAGTTATGAATCGCATAATCAGCTGTATCTGTGCCTTCACCAGCTTCACCACCTTTCTCGTAGTCTGATGGAGATAAATCCCACTCATTCAGTTTCTTCTCAAGATCAAAGTAATGTACGTCAACTTTGTTACGTGCTTTTTGACTGCTGCCTGTTAGGAAGTCATCAATGCTTTCAGCAACAATACCCGCTTGGCCAATTGCAGTGGTTAGTAAGTGTGGACGAACTACGTCACCACATACAAAGAATCCTGGTTTGTTAGGAACTTGGTAGTTCTTATCAGCATCAATAAAACCGTGTTCATTAAAGAACGAATCATCCATACCTTCAGAATCAACACCTTGACCAATAGCAGATACGATTAATTCACATTCAACATCAAATTCTGATCCTTCAATAGGTGTACCACCATCATCTTCTAATCGTACAAAACGCAATGCAGTTGCACGACCATCAGCATCAGTAATCACTTCAGTTGGGCTTAATTGCCCTTGAATGTCAACACCTTCACGAACTGCATCATCAATCTCTTCTTGAGCTGCAGGCATGTTTTCAACCGTAGAGCGTGTTGTTAATAATACATCAGCACCTAAGCGGCTAGAAGTATCAACAACGTCGTGTGCAGTATCATTAAAGATGATGTGCTCTGGACGATCTTTTTCAGCAATATTATTAACACCACCTAAACGACGTGCAACAGATACAACGTCAATCGAAGTATCACCACCACCAATACAAATCACTTTACCAGTAATATGCTTTAAACGACCTTGGTTGTATGCTTCAAGGAAAGCCACACCAGATACACAGTTAGAAGCCTCACCACCCGGGATAGGTAGCGTACGGCCACTCATTGCGCCAATCGCAAATAAAATAGCATCAAATTCTTTTTCTAATTCTTCAACAGTAACATCAACACCCACTTTAGTGTTCATTTTAGTTTCAACACCAGTTGCAATAATACGATCAATCTCATGAGCAAGTACATCACGTGGAACACGGTAATCAGGAATACCGTACATCATCATGCCGCCTAATTGGTCATATTTATCAAATATAGTTACACTGTGGCCTTGACGACGAAGTTGCAATGCAGCAGCCAATCCACCTGGACCACCACCAATAATTGCAACTTTCTTACCTGTGTCAGCAGCATTAATCTCGAACGTATAACCTTCTGCTTTAGCGTTATCACCAATAAATTGCTCAACAGCGTTAATACCAACTGTATCTTCAACTTCGTTACGGTTACAACCATCTTCACAAGGCGCTGGACATACACGTCCCATTACTGAAGGGAATGGGTTAGCTGCAGTCGAACTACGGAAAGCGTACTCTTGCCATGACATATCACCTGATGGCTTTTCCATGCCACGAACAATATCTAACCAACCACGAATGTTGTGCCCACTTGGGCAAGAGCCTTGACAAGGAGGTGTTTGAGTTACATAAGTAGGACACTTGTGAGAAGTATCCTCTTTAAAGATCATCTGACTCCATGGAACTTGACTCTCATCTTCATCTTTAAATAATCTAAAAGTATGGTTTTCACCTTTAGTAGGCTGTCCGTAAGCATTCTTTTGCATAATAAATCTCCTTGTTTTTATTCAGTTTCCGCTTCATCCGCTGGTTCAGCATCTGTTACGTCAGTTTGTGGTTTATCCAAAATAATTGCAGCACTCACCAACTGGTGAACGCTCACAATCATGTATGGATCAAAATCAAATTTTGGTAATACTTTGCTAAATTGTGATTTACAAATTGCACAAATAGCGGCTAAAGTATTAACACCTTCGTTCTTTTCTACTTCCTTAAGGGCCTGCATTCTTGGCATAGCACCCTTAACACGAATCTCCATAAGATCATCAGTTAAAAGACCACCACCACCGCCACAACAGAATGTAGACTCTTTGATAGTTGATCTTTCCATGTCAACGTAATTATTACAAACCGCTTTAATTACATCACGTGGAAGAATAAATTGACCACCTTCAATACCACCCATGTTTGTTGCACGAGCAACATTACAAGAATCATGGAAAGTAACCGTACGGTCATCATTTTCTGACTTATCAAAGTTTAACTTTCCTCTTTGAATTAAGTCATGTGTATATTCAATAATATGTTGCGGCTGAGGGTAGCGATGATCAAGCTGATTTTGCAATTTTGATGCATACTCATCACTAGACTGTGCGCCAGCGCCAACACCACTTAGAGTATTCCAGAAGCTATACGCAACACGCCAAGCATGTCCACACTCGCCAACCATTACACGCGACACTTCAAGATCAAGCGCTGCTTTACGAATTCTTAATGCAGCCTTACGCATAATATCGTAAGAACCAATAAACATACCAAAGTTAGCACCTTCTGATGCGTATGAACTCATAGTCCAAGAAACACCGTCTTGATAGAAAACCTTGCCATAACCGATAAGGCCATCAATATGAGGCTCTGCAAAGAAATCTGCAGAAGGGGTAATTAATAGAATTTCAGCACCTTTTTGATCCAATGGATATTTAACAGGTGCGCCAAAATCTTCTTCAACTTCTTCTTCAAGATCTAATAAAGTATCTCTTAAGGCTGGCTCAGGAAGTCCAAGGTTGTTACCAACCGTAAGCGCCTTACCCAAAATCTGGTTGCAGTATTTTTGGCCAACACCTACAGCATCAAGAACCTCTCTCGCTGCCATAGAAATTTCAGCTGTATCAATACCATACGGACAAAACACTGAGCAACGACGACACTGCGAACACTGATGGAAATAGTTATACCAATCATCAAGCATGTCATCATCAAGCTCTTTAGCGCCAACAAGCTTTGGAAAATACTTACCTGCAAAGGTAAAATGACGACGATAAACACTACGGAATAAATCCTGACGAGCTACCGGCATGTTTTTAGGATCTGAAGAACCTAAGAAGTAATGACACTTATCAGTACAAGCGCCACACTTAACACATGAATCTAGAAATACTTGAACAGAGCGGTATTTAGATTTAAGCTCGCCCATTTTCTCAATAGCAACCTCTTTCCAATTTTCAATTTTTTCACCAGGAAATCCTAATGGTGTTTGAAATTCTGCAACAGACTTAAATGGACCTTCACCATCCATAACACCTGGGCTTAACTCAGGAATCTCAATGTAAGTTGGTAATTTAGGGATATCAAATTCTTTAGCAGCCATCTTAGTCGTCCTTGCCTAATGTTTGTTCAAGTTTCACAGTATTTTCCTGCTCTTGCTTTAATGCCCAGGCAGATATATGACGTTTTTTACGTGCATCATCAACTTGGTTACGTGTTGGGCTAAAGAAAACACCTGGAACGTGTAATAATTTTGAAATTGGAAAAATAGCCAATAATACAAATACCAAGAATAAATGCACTAAGAAGTGCGTTTCAGTTGGCAAATTAGCCCAATCAAAAGTTACTAGTCCTGAAGCAAATGCTTTAACCATCATCACATCAGTATGGTTACTTGTGAATGTCATAATGACACCACTCACGCCAATAACAATTAGCATAAGTAACATTAGGTAATCACTTGGCGCCGAAATATAGCGAATACGTTGTACAAAAATACGGCGTACTAATAAACCACCCAAGCCAATAACCATTGCAAATGCGGCGTACTTAAACGGCTGCATTAGCAAGAAAATATCAGGCAAATCACCCGGGATAAAGTAACGTAAATGACGAACTAAAACCAGTAGTAAGCCAAAATGAAATAAGAATCCGAATAACCAGATCCATTTGTTTGATTTGAAAAGACTTTCAAATAAAGTCACTTCACGAATCATTCTTAAAACCACACCTGTTTGTGTTAATTGGGTTGGTGCAGTCGGGATTTTTAAAGGTGCAGGGGTAACAGAAAATTGGTATATTTTTCTACCCATACCCACAATAAAAATAAATAAGGAAATGTAAAATAAAGCGGTAAAAATAATGCTTATAGTTGACATATTGCTCTCAAACTTTATGTTTAAAAAATAAAAAAACACCTACATAAACTGCAGATGTTTTTCAATTAGTTATATCTATTTAGATACAACCAGTCGGCTTAGGAAGACCAGCGAAACGACAACCTTGCTTACCAGGACCGTAAGGGAATAAAGAGTAAAGGTACTTAGAGTTACCCTTGTCTTTACCCATTCTCTTAGCGATCGCTTTTGTAAGTACACGTACTGCAGGTGCAATTTGGTACTCTTCAAAATACTCACGTAAGAAATTAATAACATCCCAATGCTCGTCAGTTAATTCAACTTCGTCATCAGCAGCCATTTGCTTACAAATGTCTTCATTCCAATCTTTAAGGTCTACTAAGAAACCTTCTTCATCTACTTCAGCGCCACAAATCTGTGCCATAATCGTACTCCTATATAAAAATTATTTTTAAACCCAAGAAACCGCAGTTCCATGTTCAACAACTAGATCAACAAAACCAGCGTAATCAACTAATTTGATATTATCCGCAAGCTTTGAAGAAATTCCTCTCGCCTCAACGTCACCCTGAAGTGCAAATACGCGACCTTGAGTCGCAAGATCAGCAATCATTGATGAGTTGGCATTATTCGCTGCATTAATCACACCATCTTCAATAAATAAAATGACACTTGTATCGTCAATTGTATTTAAACAAGATTGTAGTGAGTTACGCTCGAAAGATGATTTATTTACTGTATGTAACATATTAAACCTCTATTAGAAACTTAAGCAAACGTCTTGTTCAGACATGATTGCTTTAAGTTCTTCGTTAGTAACAACTTTAACGGAAGGCTTTTCTTCCCAGTCGTCATCTTCATCTTCATACACTAAAGGCATAAGATCGGACTCAGACAAACCTCTTTCTTCTAAAGACTCTTTAGAAACATAAAGCTTGTTAA
>ERZ1046876.147-NODE-147-length-58779-cov-7.429671_pt1 | contig 58779 bp, 52 predicted proteins | sample MGYA00383094_ERZ1046876 | MGnify/ENA primary metagenome ERZ1046876 (study PRJEB29581, sample SAMEA5548364) | metagenome | biome: marine; feature: coastal; material: water | depth 50 m | study: Short-term variability in the microbial, nano- and picoplankton...
TATGCATTTGCACCAGCAGCTCTTGGTCCTTTGAACATATACGTTGATCGACTAATTGGCTCATCTTGTCCACTAGTCATAAAATCAATCATACCCCATTGCGTATTTCCTAGACTACTTGCAAACCTCCAATATTTTTTTTGCCAATCTTTTAACCTACCTCCATTCATATCAAATCCATGGTCTCCATATCGATCCATCATATACCATCTGGTTTGGAAAGAAGTGAAACCTTCATCCATCCAGGCTTCACGAACTTCATTGTTTCCTAGAATACCATAAAACCAAATATGTCCTACTTCATGTAGAATTAAACCTTCTGATTCACTTCCATCCATTACCAGCATTGGGTATTCCATTCCACCACCAGCCAACCTATCCGTGTTTGTAACTTGCGGATAAGGATACATACCAAATTTAGTACTTAACCATTCAATAGCGCGTTCAGTCCTAGCAACAGCTTTCTTAGTCCACTTCTTTCCATTCTTTTGATTAAATAATGCATGAACATCAATCCCATTCCAGCTACCACTTTCATAAACAAAATTTGGGGTTGTGACCCATGCAAAATCATGTACTTTTTCAGCATGAAAAGTCACAAGACGTCTTTCATCCTTATTATAACTAGAACGATTTTTTTTAAAATCTTCTAGCCATTGATTAAAATTTTGGCTCGTATCCACTCGAACTTCTTCCCATCCTGGATCGCCAGCAGTAACAGTGCCTGTTGAACCAATAATATATCCACTTGGTACATCCATGGTAACATCATATGTTCCAAACTCTCCATAAAATTCACCTTCAGCATGAAATGGTTCATTAAACCATCCATTTTCATCATATACAACTACACGAGGGTACCATTGTGCAAAATTATATTGTTCACCTACGCGTCCTGCTCTTTCTGAAAATTCTCCAACATGTTGGGTCCAGTCTAAATCAATTATCATGGATGCACCAGGAGCTAAACCTTTAGAAAGCTTAGCAGATAAAATCGTGTCATCAATTAGGAATGTATCTGATAACGTAGAACCCCCACTTTCAATTAGAAAATTGCTTATATCATACTTACTTAAGTAAGGATCCATCCCTTTTTTAAATCGATTGCCTCTAGATGCTCTTCCTAATCCTGCTAAATACTCTCTATATTTTACTGTCCCTTCTTGGAATGCATTTGCATAGAGATTCAAGTAAAAATGATAAAGAGTATCAGGTGAATTATTTTTATATGTTATAGTTGAATGTCCACCAACCGTATGTTCTACAGTATCCAATCGAACATTCATTTTATATGATACAAATTGCTGCCAGTACTCACTTGCATTTAATAAAGAAAAGTTTAATATTATTGCGAGGGTAAATATTTTCATCTCTATTGCTCTATTTTTTTTATAAAGAAAGGTAAGGCTTTAAATCTTGATAAAATATTTCTTCATTTCGTGGACCAATATAGCCTTTGACAATATACCCTTCTCTATCAATAATTAATGTGGTGGGTAAACCTGTTATTGGTTGTCCAATTGCACGTCCATAATATGCGGTAACTCTTTGGGTTTCGTAATCTTCAATATCAGTAAGGACTGTATATTCAATATCCCATTCTTTCATGAAGCTAAAAATGTTTTTTGGTGAGCCAGAAGTGATAGTTATTCCAACAATTTCAAGCCCATCTTTTTGATATTTATCATGTAATTTGTTAAAGTCAGGTATTTCTCTTCGGCATGGTCCACACCATGTTCCCCAAAAATTTAATAATACAACTTTTCCTTTATAATCACTCAAATTAAATAAATCTCCTTGAACAGTTCTTAAAGTGAATTCTGGTGCTTTAATTGCATACTCAGGACGTTCTGGTTGAACTTGAGAAGAGGTTGTGCTTTTAATATCTTTTGGCTTAGAAGCAATTTTCATTCTATCTTTTTGTCCACAGCCAATAGCTAATAAAGTTGACATAATTAATAATATTTTCATTTTATTCATTTTATTCAACCAGCTAATCCTTCATCTAAAAAATCAAGAAAGTTATTCAGATCCCTTGTCATACCTGGAAAAGTTGTTATTATTTCATCATTAGGACTAATTATCACATAAAAAGGTAATGCAGCTGTACCAAACCTCTCAATTTCATATTCTTGGTTTTCACGATGGTTTGGTCCACCATCAGTATATAGTTGGACTAGGATCATTTCATTAAAACGGTCTTTAACTTCTCTTTTTGTAAATATATTAGCTTCCATCCAACGGCAATTAGTACAAGTGTATCCGGTAAAATCAATAAATACTGGTTTACTAGTTACTTTTGCTTCAGATAAACCCTTTTCTAAATCGCGATACCATTTAAAATCTTCAGCCATTGAATTACCATTGGTGCTTACTGCACCAGTATCAGCTTCAACAATGGGGGGTAAATATGCATAAATAATGCCATGAATACGTTGACCGAATAAACCTGATGTAAGATAAAGACCAAAAGTTAAAAAGGCTGCACTCAGCATTAATCTTGGAACACTCACTGAGACTAAAGGTGAGTCATGAGGCAATTGAATTTTACCTAATAAGTAAAATCCAACTAGTAGCATCAATACTGCCCAAACAGCTAGAACTGCATTATGTGAGAAAAATCCCCAACCCCAAACTAAATCTGTATTGCTTAAAAATTTAAAAGCTGCCGCAAGTTCAAGAAAACCCATTACTACTTTTACAGAATTTAACCAGCCTCCTGACTTTGGCATTTTGGCTAAATATTGTGGAAAAAGCGCTAGAAAAAAGAATGGGAAAGCAAAGGCTGCACTAAAGACTATCATTCCAATCATAGGCCAAAACCATTGACCTTGAGATGCTGCAACTAATAAAAGGCCTACGAATTGAACAGTACAAGTAAAACTAGTCAATGTAAAAGTGACAGCCATAAATAAAGTCCCAATTACCCCTCCTCTACCTTCTTGATTAAGAGAGAATTGTCTTAATTTTTGTGGAACCTCAATTTCATACATGCCAAATAAAGACAAAGCAAAATATATAAATAATGCTGCAATAAATAAATTCACCCAAGGATTTGATGCTAACTGATTTGCCCCTGACGCACCCAATGTAAGCGCAAGAATAAATCCTAAAATTGAAAAGGTTGCAATTATACCAAGAGTATAAATAATTGCATTTTTAAGAGGTTTCCCTTGTTTTGATTCACCTTGTTGAGTGAAGAAAGAAACAGTAATTGGAATCATCGGAAAAACACATGGGGTTAGCAGGGCTAAGAATCCCATACTTATTGCTAGTAAAACAAATGAAAAGAAACCTTGGTCTATAGCAGCTTCTAAATTGATGTTACCTGATTTATCAAAAACATCTGAGACCAAAACAATAGCCAACCTATCTTCACGAGGATCTCCAGAATCTATTGTTATTGGAACAGTAATAAACTCCTCTTTAGGCGGATAGCAAAGTGATTCATTACAAACTTGGAATAAAACAACTACTTCTAGATTATAAGCACCCGGAGGAATATCTTCATTTAATAAAATTGGTGCAGTGAAAATAGCACCACCCTGATGAGTTTTTGTAATCGTTAAAAAACCATCATCATATTTCTCAATAGGTTCAGCTTCTTCAACCAATCCAGAATCTTTAATTATATCACCTAAAACTGTAACTCTGGTTGCTATAGGGCCTTCACCTTGATCTCTAAGAGCATATATTTTCCATTCAGAATCCATTTCAGCAGTAACAACAACTTTGACTACCTCTCCAGATCTGGCATTTGAGTCTATTTTGGCCGATAAAGAGACTGGGCTTTGAAATTGGCCCAAGAGTGAACTCATAAAAAATATAAGTGTTATTATAATTTGCTTCATTTCAATTTTTAAATAAAATAACTAGTCAAGATTTATTGATAAAATACTATACAATTAATTTAATCAGATATAGCGTCACTACGCTTTAAGATATTTACTTTCATTTCAATTTTATCATATGGGTAATCACCATCAGGGCCTTGATACATAGGATTCTCTTTTTTTGGACGATTTGCGTTTACAATTTTATCAATTACCTCTAAACCTTTAATTACTTGACCAAATACTGTGTATTGTTTATCAAGTTGAGGTGTTGCCGCATGACAGACAAAAAATTGACTGGAAGCACTATTTGGATCTCTTGTTCTAGCCATTGACAAAGTTCCTCTAACGTGGAGCTTATCACTAAATTCTCCAGGTATCAACCAAGTATCTGGGTCCTTTTCACGACCGATACCAAAATACTTACCTGCTCGGCCACCCGTACCCCATTTCATTCTATTATCATCTCTTGAATTAGGGTCACCACCTTGAATAACAAAGCCAGGAATAAGACGATGAAAAGTTGTTCCATCAAAGTATCCTTCCTTAGCTAATATAGTAAAACTTTCAACATGCATTGGAGCAATATCTGGATAAAATTCTACTACCATATCACCAAATTTTGTTGAAATTACTGCCACTTCATCTTCTTTAGAACAGCTCATAAATAAAACTCCAATTAAAATTAAACATACTAGTTTTTTCACTATTTTAAACTCCTACTTCCTGGTTTTTGGATAGGTATTTTCTCTAAAGATTCAGGGATTTCATTCTTATCATAACTATTCACTTCTAAGGGTACTATAGAAAATTGATTATCATGGAGGATTACTTTTCCATTACTACGGTCAACAATAACTGCAACACCAACAACAATCCCACCAAAAAACTCAATTAAGTTCATAACTTCTTTAACTGAGCCTCCTGTTGTTATTACATCTTCAACTACTAATATTTTTTCATCTTTTTCAATAGAAAAACCTCTTCGTAAGGCCATTTGACCATTTTCTCTTTCAGCAAAAATAGTTTTTTTATTCATTACTCTACCAACTTCAGTACCTATAACAATTCCTCCAACAGCTGGTGATATAACTGTATTAATGCTTGTAATTGTAAAATGATCCATGATTTTTTTTGAAAAATCTAATAAATGTTCTGGATATTGCAGTACTTTTGCACATTGAAAATATGATGCGCTATGACGACCTGATGTAAGTACAAAGTGTCCATCAAGTAAGGCACCGGTATTTCTAAAAATTTCAAGATAGTTTTTCATATTAATTTTATTATCTATTTTTATTTGATTATCTAAATATCAATTATTTCTCGCATTTGTAATAGGTAATCCTTAGCCGCATTTCGAATTGCTTTACTGCTTAAGTCACCTGAGAAGCTAATACCTCGAGAAATATTAATTAAAGCATCGCCATTTTTATTTCCATCTAACATACTTTGTTTTAAATCACCACCTTGAGCGCCAATTCCAGGAATTAAGAAAGGAAGATGTGGTGCTTGATTTCTAATTCGGATTATTTCTTTTGGTGCTGTAGCACCAACAACAATACCTACATTATTATTATTGTTCCATTCAACACATAATTGAGCAGTTTTATCAAAAAGCATTTCCAATTTAATTGGTTGATTTTGTAAATCAACTGCTGAGGGGTTCGATGTTCTACAAAGAATAAAAGCTCCTTTTTCAGGATTTTCTATAAACGGAGTTATCGAATCTTTTCCCATGTAAGGACTTAAAGTAACTGCATCAAAATTAAAATGCGTAAACAAACTATAAGCATATTGTTTTGCTGTATTGCCAATATCTCCTCTTTTGGCATCACCTATTATAATTACATCATCTGAAAAATAATCCATTAATTCTTCAAGCCATTTAAAACCTTGGCTACCCCATCTCTCAAAAAAAGCTAGATTTGGTTTAAATGCAGATGCAAGATCAATTGTGGAATCAACAACCTTAAATGCGTGTTTTTTAAGTTCATCTAAATTTGCGTTTGATGAGCCTATCCCTTCTGGATTCATATCCAAGCCAACACACAAATGACTGCGTTTAGATTTAATTAATTTTGAAAGTCGTAAATTAAATGATTCCATAGCCTTCTAATTTAGTAAGATTATACCTGAACCTGAAATTGATTGTATCATTAATACTTTTAATTAAAATATCACATTAAATTCAATCTAAATGGACCAACTTTCAATTTCAGATTCGCTTAATTCTAAATCGAGAATCATCGCTTCAAGTGGTGTTTTTAAAATTGAATTATTAAAAAATGTTGGTGAATTAGATTACCCGCAGCTAATTGAAATATCTAAATCATTAGCTAAAGATTATGGTGAAAAAGCAATCTTAACAAAATCTACCATTCAAAAATATTTTAATACTGCTGGGGCTTTACCTTTTATTGCGCGATACAGGGATAATATAATAGGATACATTATTGGAGTTCCATTAGAAACACTTAGTCAAGAACCTTGGGCCAGAACAGATGAAAATTTTGGAAAAGCCAACACCCTTTATACATATGCCTTTGTTATCCAATCAGAATTTAAAGGTAATGGTTATGCAAAAATGTTAAAGCGCGTTTTTTTAAGCTGGGCAGGAAAACAAGAAAATATAAGTTTTATTACAGGCCATGTAGCCAATGGAATTTCAGCAAAGTTTACTGGCGATATTCGTATCGTTAACCGTGTTGATAATTGGCAAAGGACAGGAAAAACATTTGAGTACTATCGCAGAGAATTAATTTCTGAGAGTTCTCCTCTTAAAAATAATCCTCCATTAATAACTCGTACTTAATTTTTTTTTGTAAAAAGGCTCACTACTATTAGCGATAAAACTGATAAAGTGATAGCAGGTAAGACTTCATCCATATTCAAATAAATTACTTCAGGTATAAAACCTTGAATAAATGAAGATTCTTTCCAAATTAATGTTGTAATTGTACCAGTTAATATTGATGCTATTGCACCTGCTTTTGTTGCGCCCTTCCAAAATAAAGCAGCAACTAGACTTGGTGTAATTGCAGCACCATAGATAGTATAAGCATAAAGCGCTCTTTCAAAAAATCCTGCAGATTTTGCAAAACCAAGAGAAACAATGTAAGCTACTATTCCAAGTATTAACACTAATACTCTACTTAAAAGAACTATCTTTTTCTCATTTGCATTTGGATTAATATAATTTAAATAAATATCACGCATTAATGTAGTTGCAGGAACAAGCAAAAAACTATCAGCTGTTGATATGATAATTCCAACAATTGTTGTCATCATTATAGCACCCAAAAATGTTGGCAGAAACTTATGTGAGGCATATATAAGTACATACTTCCCAACTTCGGCTTCAGGTATCATACTTGAAGCAACCCATGCTGCAAATATGATCATAAGTTCTGCTAGTGCAACAGCTCCAATTAATACTTTAGTAGCGTATTTTGCACCTTCAGCAGTTTTACTTGCAAAAAACCTTTGATACATATTTGCATCACCCATTATTAACAAAAATGGAGGGAGACAAAAGTTTATTATATCTAAAAAAGAATAAACACCCCAAAAGTTCATATGTGAATCTTTTCCCATGTTTGCAAAAGATTCAGCCATACCAGTAAATCCACCCGCCTCAAACAAAAAGATTGGAATTGCGATAATAAAAGAAAGAAGAATAATAATCCCATTTGCTACATCAGTATATGCAACACTTACGAGACCCGCTAGCATTGTATATGCAATAATAAATATAGCGGCAATAATTGTTCCAGTCTCAGCACTAATCAAAGATATTCCTTGATCATTTGTTAATACAGTTTGGAGGACCGCACCGCCAGCATTATACTGATAACTAACAATTACCATATAGGCAATAACTAATGCAATTACAGATAGAAGACGTGCCCCAGATCCAAACCTATCACCCAATATTTCTGGAACGGTATATTTTTCAAAGGACCTAACCTTTCCAGCAATTTTAGTTAAAATTATAATTCCTAGAATACTACCCAAAGGTAAAATCAAAGCTGCCATTCCAGTCTCATAAGTTTTACCTGCATTCCCTAAAATAGAGCCCGTTCCCATCCATGTTGCTAACATTGTACCAACAAGTACCCATGGGGTTAATGAACGACCTGCTACAGAAAAGTCTGATTGTGTTTTAATTTTACCTGCTTTGTAAAAGCCTATTCCAATCAAAATAATCAAATATAATAGGATAAAGCTTAAATGAATCATATATACCTTCTAGCTTGGTTAAGATAATGTATTGAAATTAATTTTGAGGTATGCCAAATACAAGTACATGGAATAAAATCTGTAATTTATTTATTATAATTATATTTTTGAATATGATGCCGCAATTGCATGGGCAAGGCATTGTAAAAGAAAATAAAAAGAAAGAAAAATACGTGAATAGACTTGCAAAAGAATCTAGCCCTTATCTCCTTCAACATAAAAATAATCCTGTCGATTGGTACCCTTGGGGACGTGAAGCTTTTGATAAAGCAAAAGAACTTGATCGACCAATTTTCCTTTCAATTGGATACTCTACCTGTCATTGGTGTCACGTAATGGCGCATGAATCATTTGAAGATGAACAAGTTGCCCAACTGTTAAATGAAAATTACATTTCAATAAAAGTTGATCGAGAAGAGCTACCAGAAATTGATCATGTTTATATGTCAGTATGCCAAGCCATGACGGGTAAAGGTGGCTGGCCTCTTACAATAATCATGACACCAAGCAAAGAACCTTTCTTTGCAGGTACTTACTTTTCTAAGACTGGTCGCTTTGGAAGACCAGGAATGTTAGAGTTGCTTCCCTCTATTTCAGATGCTTGGAAAAATAAAAGAGAGGATCTATTAATATCTGCAAAAAAAGTTAATTCATTTCTAATGGAATCAAATAAAAAAGAAATTGGAGAAGATTTAGATCAATCAGTTTTAGAAAATGCTTATGCTCAATTTGTTAGTAAGTATGATAAAATAAATGGTGGCTTTAGTACACAACCAAAATTTCCATCAGCCCATAATTTGATTTATCTTTTACGATACCATTATATGAATGGCGATACAACATCCTTAATGATGGTAGAAAATACTTTGCAGAAAATGAGACTTGGTGGCATTTTTGATCAGATTGGTTATGGCTTTCATCGTTATTCAACAGATAAAGAATGGCTCGTTCCACATTTTGAAAAAATGCTTTATGATCAAGCAATGCTTACAATGGCTTATACAGAAGCATATCAAATAACACAAAATCAATTATATCAAAATATTTCTGAAGAAATTCTTACATATGTAGATCGAGATATGACTGATAAACGTGGAGGGTTTTACTCTGCAGAAGATGCCGATAGTGAAGGTGAAGAAGGCCTTTTTTATCTATGGACACTTCAAGAACTTCAAAAGATAACTAGTAAGGATGATTTTTCATTTTTAACAGACCTTTACAGTTTAGATTCCTCTGGAAATTTTAAAGATGAAGCAACAAGACAATTTACAGGAAAAAATATTTTTCATCTTAAAAATCTAATTAATGATAAAAGTAAATCTAAACAAATTAAAGAAATCAATAATAATTTATTTAATATTCGTAAAAAAAGAATCCATCCTTTAAAAGATAATAAAATTTTGACAGACTGGAATGGGCTTATGATTGTTGCATATGCTAAAGCTGGTATTGCTTTTAATAACAAGTCATTTATTAATACAGCAGAAAAAAGTACTCAATTCATTTTAAATAATTTAACGGATAATAATGGAAGATTAATTAAACGTTATAGAAATGGAGTCTCCGGATTAGATGCACATTTAGATGACTACGCTTTTATGATTTGGGGACTTCTTGAGCTTTATGAAGCAACCTTTAAACCTTCATATTTAAGTGAAGCAATCTCACTAAATAGAATAATGGTTGATGAGTTTTGGAGTGATGAAGGCGGCTTTTATCTGGGTAGCGATAAATCAGAGCAACTCATTGTAAGGTCTTTAACTGGTTATGATGGAGCAATCCCATCAGGGAATGCAATTGCAGCCTATAATTTATTGAAATTAACTCGGCTCACAGGTGAAGAGAAATGGGCAGAAATGGCTCAAAAGTTATTTAAAGTTTTTTCAAATGATATTAAAAATACACCAATAGGCTATACCTCTACGCTTTCTGCTTTTATGTTTGAATTATCAAAGCCTAAAGAGATTATTGTCGTTGGCTCTGGAAGCAATTTAGAAACCCAAGCTGCTTTGACTCTTTTAAGGTCTAAGTATATTCCAAATAAAGTAATGCTATTTAAAGATACAGATGACAAAATTCAAAGCTTAACACCCTTAGCAAAATGGACTTCTAATCATCAGATGATTAATAATAAGACTACTTATTATATTTGTGAGGATTTCAGTTGTAAATTACCAACTAACGATATTGAAATAGCGCTAAAGCTCATAAATGAATAAACCTTTATCAAAACAATTAGGCGAACTTTTTGCACAGTTTCAAGACTTAATTGATACTGCTTCTCATACAGTTATTAAAAGATTGAATGAAGATGATAAAAAAAGAAATAGACTACTTAGTTTTTTTTCAACCATTGGGGATTCGTATTATAAAAAATATTCTGAAATCAAAAAAGATAGTAAATCTTCATAACTAAAAAATAAATAAAGAAAAAATATGAAACTTGAACTACATTGGAAAATTATTATAGGATTAATTTTAGGCTTGTTATTTGGAGTAACAGCTGCATCTCAAGGCTGGGGAGGATTTACAAATGACTGGATTGCTCCATTTGGAAAAATATTTATCAATTTGTTAAAATTAATTGCTGTTCCTCTAGTACTCTCTTCTTTAATTACTGGTGTTGCATCCTTATCCGATTTGAAAAAGCTTTCTAGGATTGGTGGAAAAACTATAACAATTTATATAACTACTACAGCAATTGCTGTTACGATTGGTTTAATTGCAGTAAATATACTTGAACCTGGATCAACTGTCCCTGAGGATATGAAAATTAAGCTTCAAAATACATATCAATCAGCTGCCTCTGGAAAACTAGAAGCTGCTCAGGAAGTTAAAGAACGATCAGTTCTTCAACCAGTTGTTGATATCGTACCAAGCAACTTTTTTAGTTCAGCGTCAAATAATAGGAATATGCTTCAGGTAGTTTTTGTAGCAATTATTATTGGCATTGCTTTAATCCAAATCCCTAAAGAAAAATCTAGGCCTGTCTTAGAATTTATGGAAGGAATTAACGATCTAGTAATTAAACTTGTTGATAATATAATGTTATTAGCACCAATTGGAGTATTTGCTCTTATAGCTGATACAATAACTTCTGTAGCTGGTAATAATATTAATAATGTAATAGAGCTTTTAAGCGCATTAGGGTTTTATATGCTTGCCGTTATCATGGGATTAGTAATCCACATGTTAATTACATATTCAGTTGTTCTTAAATTATTTTCAAAAATGTCATTAAAGAAATTTTATCAAGGTATTGCACCAGCTCAGCTTCTAGGTTTTTCGACTAGCTCAAGTGGTGCAACATTACCCGTCACCATGGAACGTTGTGAAGATGAGTTAGGTGTATCAGAAGAAGTTTCTTCCTTTGTACTACCACTCGGTGCAACAATAAATATGGATGGAACTGCATTATATCAAGCCGTAGCTGCTGTATTTATTGCCCAAACATTAGGTATGGATTTATCAATAGTTGCACAATTAACTATTGTTTTAACTGCAGTTTTGGCTTCTATTGGAACAGCTGCCGTTCCAGGAGCTGGTATTATTATGCTTGTAATAATATTAGAGGCAATTGGAGTTCCAAGTGCTGGGATTGCACTTATTTTAGGAGTTGATAGAATATTAGATATGATGCGTACAGTAACTAATGTTACGGGTGATGCAAGTGTGGCTGTTGCTGTAGCTTCATCTGAAAATCAATTGAGGATTTAGAAAAAAATAGTAAAGATTTTTCACATTACGAGATAAATATTTTCACTTCAGTTATTGAATTTCAGGATCTTCAATAAAAAATCCTTGAGATCACCTTCTGATTTCAAAAAACAGGCCTTTTCGTTTATACGGATGAAGGAAGTTTGCTGAAAACAGAGACCTCTACCGTGTTAAAACGGATCCTGAAATCGAAGCTGAAGTGAAAAGAATTAAAAAATTATTCAATCATTGTTGATTGAATTTGGCTAATTCTTTCCCTAGAACCTTTTATCTTTAGAAATACGTGATCATCATTATATATGCGTTCTATAACATCTACACCTTCTTGAGCTAATGCCAGCTTTTTAGATTCTTGATATTTGAAACACAGATCAACTACCTTAAAATTTTCATCCATAATTTCAATAATTTTCTCAGTTAATGAATCTATCATTAATTTATTTAATGCAGAAATGAAAATAGCTTTAGGGAATGTTCTTTTAAGAAAAAATATTTTATTATCAACATTTTCATTATCAATTTTATTAAAAATAATTAAATATGAATGTCGTTTCACACCTAGATCTTTTAATACCTCAAGTATTGTATTATAGTGCTCGTTTACTTCATTTGATGAAGCGTCTAGCATAATTAAAATAAGTTCAGCTTCTACAACTTCTTTTAACGTACTTCTAAAACTCGCTACCAAATGATGTGGTAGTTTTCTAACAAAACCAACAGTATCACTTAATAAAATTCTATGAGAGTTATCGAGTTTAACTGTACGTATTGTTGTATCTAAAGTTGCAAATAGTTGATTTTTAATCAAAACATCGGCACCAGAAATTGTTTTCATTAGTGTAGATTTTCCAGCATTTGTATAGCCAACTAAAGCTACTTTAAACTCATTTGACCTATTTTTACTTTGTGTTTCTCTTTCTTTTTCAATTTTTTCTAACTCTTTTTTTAACTTTGATATTCTGTTTCTAAGTAATCTTCTATCAACTTCAATTTGAGTTTCACCTGCTCCAGCTCTAGCACCAATACCACCCATTTGTCTTTCAAGGTGTGTCCATGCTCTTGTTAATCTTGGTAACATATACTCTAATTGTGCAAGTTCAACTTGAGTTTTTGCTTCTTTTGTTTTAGCATGCTGACTAAATATATCTAAGATAAGCGCACTTCTATCAATCACTTTTATATTTTTTACAAGGTTACTGTAATTTTTTATTTGAGCTGGACTTAACTCATCATCAAATATTATAAGTGAGACTCCAAGTTCTTCTGCTTGTTTTATTATTTGTTTAGCTTTCCCCGAACCTATAAAGAATGATGGATTTATACGAGAAAGTTTCTGAGTAATTTTTCCAACTACATCTGCTCCTGCTGTTTTAGCTAATAATTCTAATTCTTTTAGATGTTCTTCAACTTTATATTGATCTAGCTTACCATATATCACACCTACAAGTAACGCTTTTTCCTTATTTTTAATTACTAACTTATCAGTCATTCTAAAGACTTTAATGATTTTGGGTCAGGTCTACTTACATATGATTCTATAAAAAATAAAATTATCGCAATTAATAAAAATATTCTCCACAAGAGTTGTCCATTTCTTTGAGATTCAATCGTTTCTTTTATTGGTGTTTCATTTGTTATCCAAACTAAATTATTCTTTCCAATAACTGATTTAATTTTTTCGAAATTAGCTCGATATTTTGGAGATTCACTAATTGCTAATTTTGTAGAGAATGCTGTATAAAATTCTTCATCAGCAAAAACTTCATAAGAGCCTAATTCTGTTGTACCTTTAAAAATAATCGCTTCATTACCATAGTCAGGCACAACTAGAATTTTTCTATCTGATGGTGAAATGATTGACCATTTTTTATTAATAAGATCTTTTGGTAAAGAAATAATCTTTGCTTTAAATGTTTCAATAAGCTCTGTATTTAATTCATTAGTTGCAGATAAGATTAATAATCTATGAATTAATGGAATAAGTAAACCTTTAATTGCAAAATCGTTCCATTTTAAATCTAATGGCGAAGTAAAAAAGTATATTTGACTACTGTAAAATGGAATATTTACTAAAAATGGATCATTATTATTCAAATCTAAAATTGAATGATGTCCTTTTTTTAGATTAACAGAATTATATGTAAAAATTTTGGGTAAAGATGATTCGAGGTTGCGAATGTTGAAATCTTGCAGCAATGGATTCTTTCGATCTACTACTTTGACAGTTAAATATGATTCATTCTCGAGATATATTTTATTTTTATAATCAGGAAGTAAAAGATTATTACTAACCTGTTTATTAATATTTTCAAAATTTTGACCAGCAAACCAAAGAATATTTCCACCTTGATTTAAAAAACGTTTTATTGATTCAATAGCACTAGGTTTTATAATTAAAGGATCTTCTAGAATTAATACATCTGTTTCTTCTAAATAAATTGTTTCAATCTCGTCCTTTAATTTTAATTCTAAATCTAAAAATTCAGCACCTCCATTTATTGATTGTAAAGCAGTTTTAATAATAAATAGTCCATTCTCAGAATTAGCAATTACTTTACATGAGATTTGCTCTGGAATATTTAATTCAAATGTCTGCTTATTATCTAGAATAAAATCATCTGGTGGAATTTCTATTTTTCCTTTTATAACACCACTTTTACCTGGATAAACTTGAAATGAGAAATCTTTACTAGTTTTAGTTTTAAAATTAGAAACAATCTGCCCTACTCGTTCATTATTCAGGTAAAGTTCTACTGGAAGACTTCTAATTTCATTTTTACCCATATTTTCAATATTAGTATTTAACCTTAATAAATCATTAGGTGTTTTAATTTGATTTATTGAAGAAATATTTTTAATCCCCACATTATTACTTAGTTCATTACTAGTGAGAGCGTAAAATTTCCAATCTGTATATTTATCTTTAAAATTTTTGGGAGGTATAGATTGAAAATCACTCATTATAAAGCATTCTTTATTTGGCAATGATGAATCTATTGAACTCAATAGTGAGTCTACTAATGTCCATAAATTATCTTTTCCATAAGATTCAGCAATCTGCCAGTTTTGGTACTGTAAATTCATGCCTTTTTCAACTATTCCTGAATAAATCTCATTTGGTGGAGTAGTCTTAAATACATTAAGATTAACTAGACCTCCAAAACTAGAAAGTATTTCAGGAATCTTTTTTTTTGATTGATCAAGAAAAGATTGTTGATTATTTGTAACAGACATACTTGCTGAATTATCAATAATAATAACTGCAACTGATTCCTCTTCACTAGGAATCCAAATTGATTCATTTACAAATAATGGTCCAGATAACATCAATATTAAAGCAGCAATAATACCCATTCTTAACAAAATTAAAATCCATTGAATGATTTTTATTTTTTTAATATTTTTTTTCTCAAGAGCCTGTATATGTTTTATTGATGAGAATTCTAAGGTCTTTGACTTTCGAAGATTAAATAAATGGATTATTAATGGAATAGATAATCCAATTAACCCCCATAAAACAGTAGGAAATAAAAATGACATTATATTGGTGTGATTAGCATCATCATTATTGCACCAGAACCAAGAGGTATTTTAAAATTATCATCTAGTGGAATTGGTAAAATTTCCATAATCATTGCTGCTAAAGCCCCTGATAAAGAAATTTTCAAAGGTAGCAGAGAAAAATTAATAGCGACTATAGAACATACAATTAATCCAGCAAAAAAACCTTCCCAGCTTTTATTACCAACTTTATGTTTTCCAAATCTTTGTCCAAATATTCCAGCAGCTGTATCACCTAAGCTCATAAATATTAAGGCAATAACAGCAACAGGTTTTGAAAAAAGAGCTATAGTAATAAGTGATCCAATCATAACCCATGTTGCCCCTGTAAGGTGACCTTTTAATTCATGTACTCTTAACATTCTATTAAAAAGTAAATTAAAAATAGATTTAACCCAACTTATTCTATGTCGCGCAATATCAATAAATAAAAAAATTAAAGATAAAACAATCAGTAATTGAATCATTATATCTTTATCAGTTATTACATATAAATAACCAAATGGTATTATTAAGTTAAATAAATGAATTATTTTTCTAATATATTCATCATTTGAAATCATTTTTCACTCTGTAATTTGTCAAAAATATCTTGAAGGTCTAGAATACTTACAATTAAGTCTATATTTGATGATTTATCTAAAACTGTTCCAGGTGCAATAGATTGATCTAAAACTGTATATGGCACAAGGTCTTCATTTTGCTGATAAGATACTTTACCTAATGTTAAACGTGCTTTTATTAATTCTGATTTTGCTTTTTTCATACTTAAGCCAAATAACTGAGGTACTTGGAAAAAGTCAGGTGGTAAACCTTGACTAACAGTTATTTGGAGGCCCAAACCTTTTTTAATTTGATCCCCTTCTTTTGGAAATTGCCATGCCACAGTACCTTTAGGATAATCAGGATTATACTCTAAATATACTGAATCAATTACAAGTCCAAGTTGTTGAATAGCTATTTCAGCACTTCGACGTGATTGACCAACTAAGCTCGGAACCTCAATCATTTTTTCCGAACGTGATATTTTTAATCTTATTGTTCTACCGTGCTTTACTTTTTGACCAGGCAAGGGATATTGGTCAACAATTGTTGATGGATCTAATTCAGAAGTATAAACTGTATCAAAAACCGTTCCTTTAAACCCTTCTGATTCAAGTTGCTTTATTGCTAAATCTAAACTTTTACCTTTCACATCCATAACTATGATAGTTTTATCTTTTCTTATGTATGTTGGCATTATGATCTTATCAAATAGTAAGAAAAGGACAAAGGATGTCAAAATAAGAGCAATAATAAAATTGAATAATTTATTTATCATATTTTTTGAATATTAACTGCAAACATTCCATCAACTTTATCGTTTGGAGGAAATATCTCCAAACATTTATTATTATTAATCCATTCTTTTGGTATAAGATTATTTTGAGACTTAATTATAAAATTATCATTTAATTCAAGGAATGAGCTTACAACATCCCAATTTTCTTCTTTTTCTAATGAGCATGTAGCATAAACTATAGTTCCTTTTGGCTTAAGATATTTTGACATATTATTTAATATATTTGTTTGTATTATATTCATATTATCAAAATCTGAAACTTTACGCCTCCATCGAATATCTGGTCTTCGAGCGATAACACCTGTCCCTGTACAAGGTGCGTCAATAAGTATACGATCTGCCATGGGAAACTCATCTACTGAAGCATCTTTTTGTAACCATTTAATTGGCAACTTCAAATCGGTTGCTCTAGTCCTACCTTTCAACAATCTTCTTGAACTAATGTCGGAAGCAAATAAATGACCATCACCATTCATTCTTTCAAAAATATAGTTTGTTTTAGTACCTGGAGCAGCACAAACATCAAGTATTGTCTCACCTTTTTGTGGGTCTAATAATTCAACAACTGCACCTGATGCTCTATCTTGAAAATTAATCATACCAACCTTAAATAGTTCACTTTTTAAGAGTTTTCCAACACCTGATTTAACCCTAATAAATTTATTAGACTCAGGGCTCTTTTCCCAATTGACTCCTAATTTTTCAATCATGTTTAATATTAATTCTAACTCAAATTGCGATGTATTTAGCCTGACATCTATATAAGGGGGAGAGTTAAAATAATCACAAAGAGTCAAAGTGTCTTCTTCATCAAACTGATCAACCCATCTTTCTATCATCCAATCAGGAAATGAAAACCACTCACCGTGAGTTAAATTAATATTTCTTTTCTTTGAATCAATCTTAATTGCTTTTCTTAATAAGGCATTTACTAGCCCACCAAACTTATTACTAATTATTGATTTAGCTAGTTCAACCCAAGAGTTAACAACTGCATGATTAGGAACTTCTGTATCCATAACAGCTTCATAATAACCTAACTTTAGAACTAAGTGCAAAGATGGATTTAATTTTTTTATTGGTTTATTTAAGTGTGAATTAATCCAATAATCTAGACGCCTTGACCAACGAACTACTTCATTAGTTAATACTAATGAACGATTAAGTTCATTCTGGGAAAGATTATTATTTTTATAATACTGATCTCTTACATATTTTAATCTATGATTTTTTTTATAAAAATTTTTTAAAATTTTAAATGCATGATATCTCGCATCATATATCATGAGCTAATTGATATTTCTTGATTTTTTTGTATACCTTTTATCCATTCAGATGTTAACATTCTTTTTTTACCTTCAGCCTGTAAGGTAATTAATTCTAATAAACTATTTTTACATGAAACTACTAATCGTTGTTTATCAATAATAATTTGACCCGGTTCTTTAGTTGATTTATTTGAAAAAACTTTTGATTTAAATATTTTTGTACGTTTATGATTGATTATTGTATAGGCTCCAGGATACGGTGAAAGTGCCCTAATTTGATTATGAATTGATTCAGCATTTTTTGTCCAATCAATTAAACAAAATGATTTTAAAATTTTGGGTGCTAATGAGACTTCAAAATTATTTTGAGGTACAGGTTTTTCATTTTGTTCAATTTTTTTTATGGATTCTAAAACTAATTTTCCAGATATATTGGCCATTTTTTTAGATAATGTGCCAAAATCATCCTCTTTATTAATTGGAATCTCTTTTTGAAGAAGTATTCCTCCAGTATCTACTTTTGGTTCAATAATAAATGTGCTTATTCCTGTTATTTTATCTCCATTTAATATAGCATGTTGAATAGGGGCAGCTCCACGATACTTTGGCAATAAAGAAGTATGTAAATTGATTGCACCTAGTTTTGGAATAGATAAAATCGAATTAGATAGAATCCTAAATGCCATAACAACAAAAAGATCTGGTTTTAATTCTTCTAATTTATTAATTATTTCTTTTTCATCTACTGACTTAAATCCTAGAAATGGAATATTCAAAGAATTTGCAAAATCTCCAACTGCAGTAAATTTTAATTTTTTACCACGTCCCATAGCTTTGGGTGCATTACTAACTACACTAATAATATCATGATTAGAATTATAAAGTGAATTAAGTAAAGGACAAGCGATAAGTGGATTACCCATAAAAACTATTTTCATCAACTTAACCTTTAATTGGAGTTAAAAAATTTAAATCAAGTTTAAAGAACAAAGGCCTTTCTTTGTTTGGCTTTATCTAGAGATTCTTTTTTGATGGATTTCAATTCTTTGTCAATGCTGAATTTTGATGTTTTAGAAACACGGTCAATAATGAAAACACCATTTAAATGATCTACTTCATGTTGAATAGCACGAGATAATAATCCCTCAATTTCATTTGTATGAATTTTACCATCTATATCCTGATATTTAAATATAATTTTTTCAGGTCTTTTCACATCTAAGCGCACATCTGGTATAGATAGACAACCCTCCTCAAACCACGATTCTCCAGAACTATCAATAATTTGACCATTTATAAAAATGTGTATACTTTCACCTTCACCTTCAATATCTGAGATATCAATAATAAATAAATTAAGATCTACGCCAACTTGGTTAGCAGCAAGTCCTATACCATTCTCTTCATACATTGTATCAAACATATCATTAATTAATTTATTTAAACCCTTGAAGTCTTTCACTACCCTACATTTTTTTCTAAGAATTGGGTCTCCATAATGTACAACATCCATTAATGCCATTACTGTTCTGCCTCAATTGCTTGGGTCTCAGAATCATTAACCTTATCACTCATTCCAGCAATGGCGGAACGATTAATTGTCATAGATGTATTCTTATCTACTTTAATAATTACTGCTTTCTTTTCTTTACCCTTGAAACCACTGATCGACCCATGAATACCACCTATAGTTATAACATTATCACCTTTTTTTAAATCATTTAACATATTTTGTTTTTCTTTTTGTCGTTTTGCTTGTGGTCTAATCATAAGGAAATACATTATACCCAAAATTAATATAAATGGTAAATATGCCATTAATCCACTCCCAGACGAACCTTGGCCGCTAGCAAATAAAAAATTAAAATTCAATTTTCACTCCTTTGTTAAGTATATAAATTACCTAGAATAAGTAATTATTTATAATATTAACCAACTTTCTTTAAACAAATTTCAAAGGTACTACCAATATCTTTTTCACTTTGAATTACTTTAATTTCACCATGATGAATTTCTTTAACTATTCTGTTAACTAAAGATAACCCTAGACCCCATCCACGGGTTTTAGTACTAAAACCAGGTCGAAAAATATTCTTCCAGTCTTTTTTATCAATTCCAATTCCGTTATCGATTATATGTATTAAACCAAATTGTTTATTAGTTAAAACATTTATTATAATCTTACCTTCTTCATTTTTTATAGAGTCAATACCATTTTTAATTATATTCTCAATGGCCCAACCCAACAAAGTAATATTACCTTCAATATATATATCTTCAACATCTTTAATATCTATATTAATATTATTACCTAAAGATGGAAGCCTTTTTTTTATATATGCAACTTGCTCATTAACTAAATTTTTTAAAGATATTTTTTCTAAAGAAGTCTCCGAACCAATTTTACTAAATCTATCACTTATCTGATTTAACCTTTCAAGATCTAATTCCATTTCTTTAATCACAATTAAAGATTCATCCGGATTTGATTTTATCCTATCAGTCCATCCCATGAGGGCTGAAACAGGTGTTCCAAGTTGGTGCGCTGTTTCCCTTGCCATACCTACCCAAATATTTCTCTTTTCACTATTTCTTATTGAATTAAATCCAATAAAACCTAAACCAACAAATAAACTAACGGTTAAAATTTCAAGATAAGGCAACCACATAAGTTTTTTAATTAAATCAGAGTTTCCATAATGTAAATATCCTAAAGTGTGAAGTTTATTTAATTTATTTTCAGTATAAATAATTGGAATTGGTTTATTTTGTTTATCCATTGATTCCATATTTTTTATTAAATCTTCATTGTTTAATTCTTTATCTAAATTCCGTGAATATTGTGGCTCCTTTTGAGCGTTTGAATAAATTATTGGGAACTGGACTTTTTTTATAATTTCATCAAAAACAAAGTTCAAGTTTGTATCAGATGGTTCATTTACAGTTTTAGCAATTATTTGTGAGTAGACTTTTACAATATCTCTATTGTCGTCTCTTAACCTATTTACTAGCGAATTAGAATAGAATAAAAGACCAGTGATTAATATAATCCCAATGAAAAATAAGCTGAATTTTATACTACTACTGCTTTGCATATTTTTCGTCAACTTTTTCGTTTATAATAACCAAACCCAATAAGAAATAAAGTACTAGCAAATGATATAAGTGAAATAATTAATCCATTATTAAATGAGGCTTTATCAAACTTAAAAGTGATACTATTATTTCCAGCTGGTAATGACAATCCTCTTAAAACACCATTTGTTTTTATTGTTTCAACAGATTCACCATTAATTAATGCTTTCCATCTTTTTGGATAATATACTTCACTCAACACTAGAAATTGATTTCCTTTAGATTCAGTTTGAATATTGATTTCATGTAACTTTGTTTCAATTTTATTTATTGAGGCTTCTTTTCCGGATGGCGGTTTTACCAATTGTGAAGTAAGTGCATATTTAGATGGATCAAATGAATCATCTAAAATTTCTTTAAATATTTTATCATCTTCTAATGTTTTAACATTATCAACAAACCAAGCACGTGGTAAATTGTCAGTAAGTTGATATACATTCACAGGTTGAAAACCTCTGGTAGCTTTTAAATTTCCAGTTTTTACAAGTGTTAACTCAGGGTGATTTATAGCTTGTGGTGCAATTAGATATTTTACGTTCATCATCCTAAGTAAAGGTAAATGAGCACCATTCCTAGTTTTTGTTAAAAAATTATTATACGAACGTAGCTTTGCTGGATGATAGCCACCCATAGATTCAATCTTAAAGGCTGCAAATCTTGATTCACCAAAAAGGTTTCCAACAGGATAAATCCTAAAATCATTTTTGTCTGTTTTTATAAATTGAATGATTTCATCTTTCTCAAAAAAACGCTTTACTACATTATTGGATATTAATTGAGAAGCACGACCGCTACTCTTGGATGGATCAATTATTTTATAATTAACAATCCAAATATCAATAATCCCAGCAATTAGAATCAAACTACACATAATTTGTTTACTAATTCTTCTTTGAATCCATAACCATATAACAATCAATAATGATGCAATAAAAAATATCATTAACCAAATATCATTTTCCCATAAACGCCAACGAATATTATTAATAATCTGTGCTGTCTGTGCATCTTGAACTCTGGGAGGAGGAAAACTCTGACGAATAAATTCTTCTATAGAGGACCCACCTAAAATCATTAACAAAAAAATAACACTTCCAAAGCCTACAAAGCCCCAGAACCATTTTGGTATATATTTATCTTTAATATTTGCAACCGATTCAAATCCAAAAGCTGCTAAAACTGCTATGTTAAATTGTAATAAAATTAAAATCATATGTGGGACACGAAATTTATTAAAATATGGAAAAATATTAAAAAATAAGTTATAAACTAGACTAAAATGCTTTCCAAATGATATTAAGAGCGCTAAGCAAGAAGTAGTGATTAAGAACCAATGAATAAAGTCCCTTTTTTCAAATAAACCTATAATTGCTAATAATAATATTATAATTCCCATATAATTTGGGTAATCAGTAAATGGCATTAACCCCCAATACACTTGTCCTCCAAAACCAAATGCTGAAGGAATTAAAAATGTGAGCATTTCTTTTGGATGAAAAGACCAACCTGTAGCATAATTATAATCTGCGCCACCAGTCTGAGAACCTCCACGAATTGAAAAAGGAGTATAATCCATCGCTGGTAGGTAAATTAATAAGGATAAACCAATTGCTAGAAGGCATGCAATTGAAAATAGACTAAATGAATGAATTAAATATTTTTTATCTGGTTCTTCTCTAAATCTTTTAATTAAAATTAGTAATGAGTAAGCACCAATTAGCATCCATGTATAATAAGCAATTTGAGCGTGTGCTCTTTGAAGCTGAAATCCCATAAGAATAGCCAAAAAACCGGTGTCTATTATATTAGGATTTTCCCAAAGCTTAACTGTAAACCAAAAAATCCATGGAATATATGCTGCCGTCATCATTTGACTTCCATGCCCATGAACTACCATAACCGTCATATAAGGTGTAAGCATAAAACCAACTGATCCTAAAATTGATGATAAATAATTAATCTTAAAGTGTCTTAATAATAAGAAACACCCAAGACCAGCAAATAGGAGATGAAGCATTTGGATCATCATTCCTGGTAACATAAATAATTTAAATAGATGTTCAGGAAAATAGAGTTTTGATATATGTGAAAAAGCTTCTGCTGAAGGCATTCCACTGAAAATCCAGGGCTGCCATTGTGGAAATTCACCTGATTGATCTGAATAATCATTTAATGCAATACCAACTGCTTTTGGACTTAAAGTATCAGGAGAACCAAATGATTTTCCAGAAAAAATAACTTGATTAAAAAGAGTCATAATCAATATCATCATAAAAACTGATGCAAATAGTGTTTTAGACTTTAAGTTTATTTTCATTTTTTATTTAAAATACCTTTTAAAAAATTTAACCCTTTTAAAATATCTTTATCTTCTTCTTCTAGTCTTAATAAAAATAGAAAAAAACCAAAAACAAAGATTGAAGTAAAAACTGCAATAGAAAGAGTAATAAATACATTGTATTCTATTATTGAAGATTTAATTATAATCAATAAACTATAGCAAACTAATCCAGATAATATTGGTTTAATTAATTTAAGATTTAGAAAATTAATTTTTAATATAAAATAGACTTCTATTATTCTAAGTATTCCAACAAATGATAAAGAAGCTAAAGTAGCAATAGCTGCTCCTAATACTCCATAAATTGGGATGAGCCAAACATTTAAACAAAAATTCAAAACAAATGTAAAAATAGAATTATATAAAACTAATTTAGTGTGTCCAGACATACTCAATGTCGGACCAGCTGCTCCAAAAATAGCTTGCGTAAATGTAGCAATAGTTAATAAAACCAAGATTTGACTACTTTTTGCATATTCAGCACCAAAAAGCAATAAAACTTTTTCTGGAAATAAAATAAATATAGCAGAAATTGGTATAGAAAATATTAAAAGCCAACGACTAACTAATTGATATGTATTAGCTAGTTTATCTTTATCTCCTTGACTATGAAATTGAGAAACCAAGGGTGCATAGATACTTAAAAAAGATAATAAAAGTGCTTGAAGTAATCCTGCTGTTCTTGCAGCAGGATGATAAAGACCAACTGTTATAGGATCTGTAAAATAACCAAGCATTAATATATCCATCCAATGCATTAAAGTTTGAAGTATTGTTACAAACATGAGCGGATAAGAGAATTTTAATAACTCATAATTAATTTGACTGTTAATAATTTGAGAGTTTTTTAAACCAGAAACATTTTTTAAAACCATAACCATCACAATAAATCCAATAATTCCTGTAGCCAAAATTGGAATCATTATAGTGTATTTTTTAGAAATGAACCAGTAACATAGGGTCATTGTTAATAACAATACTGTTGGATTCAAAAATTGAGTAACAATAGTTTTATATTTAAGACGTTTAAAACCTTGAGTGGCAAAAGCAGAAATTATAGTTAACGAGTTAAAAGGTATAGCAATAGCAAAAATAATTAGCACCGATTTAAGTATTGGCTGTCCACTAAAATAATTATCAATAATTGTACCAGAAGAAATGATTAATACAATCATAATTGCTAAAGAAAAAATAGCAGTCATTTTAAAGGCTGAACTTATAAGCAAATTAATCTTTTCTTTATCAACCTTTGGATTTAGTCTACTTACAAATCTCATTATACCTGTTTCTAAACCCATTTTTGCAAAAACTTCTGAAATGAGCATAATTGAATTAGCTATAGAGTAAATACCAAGGAATTCTGGTCCTACCCAACGTGCTAATAATGCGGTATATAAATAACGGTTTAAATTGCCATATAATAAACCTGTAAAAGTAATTGATGATTCTTTAGCAACTTTTTTTGCTATGTTCATATTTTAACAATTGATTTATAAAGTGTTTGAAATTTTTCAGTTATTATTTGTTCTGAGAATAAAGAATTAACTTCATTTTTACCATATTCTCCCATTTTAATAAGTGTTTTTTGATCATTCATTAATTCATTTATTTCTTTAGCAAAATAATTTATTTCACTTTTTACTAAACCAGCATCCTTATTTACATTTATACCTTCTCCTCCAATACTAGTGGTTATTACAGGAGTACCACAACTTAATGAATGGGGAATTTTCATTTTCAAACCAGATCCAATATTTATTGGAGCAACCATAAGCATTTGAGATGCAAGGAATGAATCAATATCATCAATAAAACCAAGATAGTTTATTTTATCATAGATACTTATTTTAGAAACTATATTATTTGGCAACCCTTTACCTGCAATGTTAAATGTAATTTTTTTATCTAAATTTGGGAAAATTGAATCTATAAATATTTCAATTGCATTTATATTAGGTTCTCGATTGAAAGAGCCTATAAAACAAATAGAGTTTTCAACTTTATTTGAACGTGATTTTTCTATTTTTTTTATCTGCGGAGGAATTATATGTATATCTTTTTTACATCCTAATTTTAAAAGGTAATGTTTATCCTCTTCTGTCAATACAACTACACTATCGAATTTGTTTGCTATGTTTGATTCGACTTTTTTTGCTAATTGAAACAATCTTTTATTTGATTTATTTCCTACCAATGCACCCGATTCGTACATTTTTGTTGAAACATCATGAAAAACAATTAATGATTTAGTATGATCAAATAAATTAGTGTAATGATGCATTACATTGTATTCTACTTGAATTAAATCAAAAGAATTTGAGCTAGTAAGCTTTGCAATTAATTCATTCATTGCTGCTTTATAATATTTAGCAATAAAGAAAGGTTCCTTACCTAGAATGTAAGAAATCACTGGTTTAATATTTCTAAATCCAGATAGAATCTTACCAGAAATAGATTTTTGATTTCTTGGATATTTTATGGTGTGTACATCAATGCCAAGTGAGGAGAGTTTTTGAGACATTTGATTTTCATATTGATCAATAAATGAAGCTATTGTTATCTTGTTGAATTTTGATAAAGCTCTAACATTTCTATAAATCAGTTGAGCTCCTGCATGCCCACTAGTTTCTGATGGAAGATATGGTGTTATAAATAGAATATTCAAAACAAACTAAGGTTCATTAACCCAAAAAAATATCATTCTCTTAGATAATAATAGTAATTCAATAGATGCAAAAGAGATTAATAATAGATCAATTCTATTCATTGGAATAAAAATTAGATAGAATAAATAAATATTGTTAAACAATAACATAATATTTGTAGTAAAGTTATTATTTATTAATTTTTTTTGATTTTGATTCAAACCTTTACTAATCATATTACGTAAGGTATGTTCAGTTTGAGTTATCGCATGAATTAATAATGCAATAATACCAATTTCCCATCCAAATTCATGTTTTATACTTAGTTGATAAGCTAATGCGCAGATAATAATAAATTTTAGAATATGGTCAGATACTGCATCCAAGTAATAACCTTTCTTTGAAGGTTTTGTAGGGTGATAAAATCCTAATTGCTTAAATCGCGCCATCATTCCATCCATTAAATCAAAAATCCAACCAAGTTGTAAAAGTATTACAATTATAAAAAGATTAGAAATAAAATTAGTTAAAATCAAATAAACCGCTGCCAATTCAAATAAAATAGCTAATACTGTTATTACATTTGGTGTAATAGATGTATAGCTTAAAATGGTACAAAGAAAAGTGGCAATAGGATAATGAAACCAATTTGTTATTAAATCAAATGATTTACGAAATTTACTGATTTCATTATAACGTTTCATTTTTCTCCAGAAACCATGAAATGACGTATACTCACAAATATATCATCTTCTGATTCTCTATAATTAGCCATTTTACGATAATCTTTGCTTGTTTTACGATGACGATCAATAATTTTTTGCTTCTCCTCTTCATTTTGACAAGTATTATTAAGCCAATTAGAAATGCTTTGATTCTCAAGCAAAAAATCATTGTGATTAATCTTATTAAATATTGAAAATAATTTTAATATTTCATTTTTTGTGGGGTAGTGTATATCCCTTCCTACTAACCAATCATATTCAGTGGAAATATTGTCATTAGGGGGAACTACTTGGGAGAACATATACGTTCCATTTGACTTTAAGCATCTATAAATTTCAGAAAATACTTTTTTAGGATCATCAAGATAATGAATAACGTTACGCATATAAATTAAGTCGAAAGTGTTGTCCTTAAATGGAAGGTCGTGAGCATTGCCAACTATAGGTGTTATTTTATTATGATTAATTTTGTTAATCATTTCTTTACTTATATCAATGCCAATAAGAGGACCTTTTTTTTCGCTTATTATCTTTGCAAGGGCACCAGTACCAATACCAACTTCTAAAATATTTGAAAATGATTTATGACCAATCATCTCTAAAAAACCATCTATAAAACTCTCATTCTTTACCCAACTAGTTTTGTTATAAGACTTAGCTCTTTTTGCCCAATAATTTTCTGAATAATTTTTCATTATAATTTTTTTCTAAATTTCATAAATATAAGAATAGGTATCTCTACAATAATCATTGTAAAATTTAATATTAAGGCAAATGGAAGAATAATAGGATTTAAATTATTAATAATTAATTTAATCTTACCAATATTCTTTCTTTTCCATTTTATAAATGAAAACTGACCTCCAATAGAAGCTGATACCTTATGCCATATTTTCGATTCAGGTATGTAGATAGTTTTTCCTCCAAATTTTTGTATTCTAAGTGATAAGTCTACATCTTCACCATACATATTAAAAGATTCATCAAACATATTAAACAATTCAAAATCCGTTGATCTCATACAAAAACAACATCCAGTAGCATAATCAATTATGATATTATTATCATATTGTCCTTTATCTATTTTTCTAATTCCTCTATGTCTAATCCAACTAAAAAATAAATTAACATAACCTCCAGCAAACCATAGTGAATTTGGCTTATCTGCAAAAAGTATTTTTGGAGCACTTTGTTTAATTGAAAAATCATCATTTAAAGCTTTAATTAATGGTTCAATAAAATTTGGACTTACCACTGTATCATTATTGAGGAAAATTGAATATTTAGATTGATTTATTGAATTAATAAAACCATAATTATTACCACCTGCATAACCTAGATTATCACCTACTTCAATAATTTCAATATTAGAAAAATGTTCATTTATCAAATCTACCGATCCATCTGTTGAACCATTATCAATTAAAATTATTTTTGAATTATTATAAGTAACTTTTTCAAGAGATTTTATACAATCAATAGTCATCGCTTTTTGATTCCAGTTTAACACAAATATATTTACTGACTCATTAATCATGTTTTGTTAATTCTAATAAATTTTTTGTAAAAGTATGCCAAGAAAATTCTTTTTTGAAAGTTGATATAAATTCAGAGAACATAGTTTGATTGTTTTCAAAAAAATTAATTATAGTTTTTGATAGATCTTCTGAATTTGGTTCACAAATAAATCCACTCTTTCCAGTAAGTACGATCTCAGGAAGGCCTCCTACATTTGAGACTACTACAGGTTTATCAAAGTGATAAGCTATAGGAATTATACCACTTTGAGTTGCTGATCTATAAGGAAGGACTACTAAATCTGAGGCGCAAAAATAGTTGTTTACCTTTTCATTTGGAATAAATTCAAACCTAAAATCAAAAATATCTTTCAAATTAAGTTTATTTACTAGATTAATATATTTTTCTTCATTTTCATAACATTCACCCACTACTAATATTTTAAAATTATTTATTTTATTTTTAATAGTTTTTGCAGCTTTAATTAATATATCTAAACCTTTATAATCTCTAATCAGTCCAAAATGTAGAATTATCTTTTCATTTCCCAAGTTTAAGTTAGTTCTGGCAATATCTTTAGTTACTTTTTCACCAAATACTTCATGAATAGGATGTGGTGATTTTTTATAATTAGGATTATTAATTAATAATTTAAGATCATGTTCCACTGCACTTGACATAACCATGAAAGAGTCACAATTTTTAAAAAAAGACTTAGTCATTATATCTTCAGCAGGTTTTGGTTCATGAGATTTAATATTATGGCAGTTAATTATAATTTTTACATTGCAATCTTTTTTAACTTGCTTAGCAATTGAATTAAATGCGGGTGCAAAAAAAGGCATCCAATATTGAAATACAATTATATCTGGTGAAAGTTTTTTAATATAATTTGCAGTTTTGGTCCAACTAAATGGATTAATTGAATTAATTAGAGCTTTTGAAGGTTTACCTTCAAAATTAAAATATTGTGTTTTTCCAGGAAATAATAATTTTGGATATTGAAGCGAAAATGATATACGATGAACCTCATGATTTTTTTCAAGCTCATTAGCAAGTGAATGGTTAAACATTGAAATTCCACCACGAAGCGGTGGAAATGGCCCAACAAGTATAATTTTCATATTGAAATGATTTATAATTTATTTTTTATGACTCTTTAACTCGAGATTCTTTATCTTGATTTGAATTAGCAATCATTTCTCCAACAAGTCCAATTGAGAAAAATTGAATACCAACTACTATGATTAAGATACCCAACATTAATAGAGCCATATGTTTAGCAAATGGATCACCTAAACTATATTTTAAATAAAGTACGTAAATCTCTATTGTTATACCTGAAAGAAATGTAATTAATCCAATTTTTCCAAAAAAATACATTGGGCTTTGAGTGTACTTTGATAAAAATAAAATAGAGATTAGATCAAAAAGTCCATGAAATAATCTAGAACCACCATATTTTGTTTCACCATAAATACGTGGTCGATGGTTTACAATAATTTCAGTTACTTTAAATTTTTTCTGGCCAGCCATTGCAGGTATATACCTATGCCGTCCACCATAAAGTTCTAAAGTTTTTACTACAGCTTTTCTATATATCTTTAGTCCACAATTAAAATCATGAATATTAACTCCAGTAAAGAGTCTAGTCACAAAATTAAAAAGCTTAGAAGGTAATCGTTTAGAAAGTGGATCTTTTCGATCTTTTTTCCAACCAGAAACAAGATCAAAACCTTCTTCTAATTTATTAATTAGATTACTAATCTCTTTAGGATCATCTTGAAGATCAGCATCCATAGTAACAATATAATTACCCTTCGCATGTTTAAAGCCTTCAGCTAATGCTGCAGATTTACCATAATTACGATGAAATTGAATTAAATTAATTGAATTATCTAATTCACTTAATTTTTTTATTGTTTCTACTGAGCCATCTGATGAACCATCATCAATAAAAATAATTTCATATCTAGAGAATTCTTGAAGAGCTTTTAAAAGTTGCTTGTAGAGTTCGTTGATTGATTCAACTTCATTATATACAGGAATTATAACAGATATTTTCATGAATTATCCTTTATTGGTAAAACAGAACCAGGGATTTCACGAATTAAATGAGGGTATTGCATATCAAAATCTCGGTTCATCATAAACAAATCAATTTTAGAATTATTTTCATCAATCGCAAAAGATACATGTTCAACTAATTGACCATAAGTAGTTTGTTTAGTTCTAAACTGTATCTCACCAGATATATTTTCTTTTTTAGATTTAATTTTACTCGGATCTGAAAATGCCGATGGAATTTCTCCCCATAAAAAAGCAATAAGTTCATTTGATTGAATCATTTCAAAAAACGGCAACGCAATTAGAACAGAAGCTTGATTATATTTTCTATTATTTAGGATATCCCAAGCCTGAATTTCTGATTTATCTAAAATCAAAAATAATGTTTTACGCCCTATTAAATCTTTGAATTGTATATAAGCTCTACTTCGTGAAGAAGTAAAAGTAAAATTCATACGTCCTTTTATTCCACCGCCTGAAGTTATGTAGCCAGATCCTCTACAATGCTCTTTATTACTTAAATCTGGGTAAGCAATAGTGTTTATTTCATTTTCATACGTTGGTCTAGGTGTTGAAGCGCAACCAATTATAAATAGTCCTATTATAAAAAGTAACTTATTCAGGAGAGACCTTTTCTTTTAACCTTTGATTAGATTTATCAATTGAAAGTGCTCGTCTATAAAAATTCATTGCATCTGATGTTTTATTAATTTTCATCATAATATCACCCAAATGTTCAAGTACAACTGAATTATCATTATTAAGTGTTAAAGATGTTTCAATATAATATTGAGCTTTTTTAAAGTTATTTTTTTTATAATAAATCCAACCTATTGTATCTAGATAAGATGCATTATTTGGCTCTATCTCGATAGCTTTTGAGGCTAGCTCTAATGCTTTTTCTAGCTCTATTCCACGTTCAACTAAACTGTAAGCATAATTATTAAATGCTTGAGCATCATTACTATCAATAGTAATTAATTTAAGATATATAGAGTCCGATTTTTCAAATTGATCTATTTCATCGTATAAAATTGCCATAGAATGAAGAACATTTTTTGATTCAGGACTTATTTTTAATGCATTTACAAAGAACTTTTCAGCTTCTTCATATTCTTTGATTTGATAATTACTTAAGCCCAATAAATACTGTATAGAAAAGATTTTCTCAAAAGTAGATGAAACTGGAGCAAGTAATGAAATAACTCCTTTATTATCTTTTTCATTCATAAAAACTAAAGATCTACTATAATAACCTCTCCAATCTTCAGGAAAGTTAGCAATAAGCTTATCTCCTAAAATTGCAGCTTTATCTAATTGTTTTTCATCCATATAAATATCAAATAAAGAAAAATAATAATTGGGATTATTAGAAAAATCTTTGACTAGTAATTCTAATATTGTTAATGCCTTTACTTTTTCTCCACTTCTATATAACAATATTGCTAATTGAGCTTTTCTTTCAGAATTTTCACCGTATTCTTTATTTAGTGATTCAATAAATTCAATACCTTCTTGAAATAATCCTGAACGAGATAATAAATCAATATAAATTGATAAATACCTAGGTTGGTCTATATCAGTTTCTGATAATTTTTTAAAAATTGATTTTGCTTTTTCTTCATCTTTAATTTGTAAAGCAAATCGACCTGCTGTTTCCAATAGTTCGTTTCTATCTGATTCTAATTTATATGCCGCTAAATAAAGTTCCATTGCATCTTTATATTCTTGATTGACCTTTTTTAACTCAGCTAAAGCAATAATATATTTAGATTCATTGGGATATAAGTTGTTTAGTCTTTGTAAATAGGTAGTTGCTTTAGTGAATTTTTTTTCTAAAATATATTGATCTGAAATCATTTGAAGTGCTTGTTTATCCTTGGCATCATTTTTAATGGCTATTAGCAAATGTTTTTCTGATAATTTTGGTTTACCTAAATTCCAATAGCTTTCGGCAATTGCTGTATGAATTGCACTAACATTTGGATCTAAAGTAAGAGCTTCTTGAAATTCAATTATTGCCATTGCAAAGTCACCTTGATTCATAAGTAGTTGACCATCCATGAAATGTCGAAGGCCTTTTGGGTTCGGAACTTTTTCCTCTATTTCAACATCACTATCAGTTGAGTCATTAATTGATGGATTATGATTTAAAGTGCTTTTACATCCAATAAATATTAATATAAATAAGATTAGATTTTTTTTCTTATAAACTTTCATATTAATTACGTACTTATGTTATTATTTTTTCTAGTATTTTGATTCATTATGATTCAATGTATTTAATTAGTTGCAATTGAAATTCCATTACCACCTTCAGATTTAGTCACATACATCGCATTATCTGCCTTAGAAATTAATTCTCGCACACTTTCAGCATGTAAAGGGTATCCAGCCATACCTGCACTAATAGTTATTTTTAAAGAAATTCCCGATTTTAAAAAAACTTTCTCTGCTATTTTATCAACAATCCTTTGTGCAAGAGGTAGACAAGCTTCAATATCTGTATTTACTAATAAAACTGCAAATTCTTCTCCGCCATATCTTCCAACTACATCAATTAAACGTACATTCTCAGCTATTATGTTACTTACTTCTTTTAAAACATAATCTCCATGTAAATGCCCATAACTATCATTCACAACCTTAAACTTATCAAGGTCTAGTACAACTAGACCAAGATTATGATTAAAACGTTTAGCTCTACTAATTTCTTCATCAAAACGATCTAAAAATGTTTTATGGTTAAGTAAACCAGTTAGGCCATCATGCATTGCACTTTGATGCACTTTGTAATATTCTTGTTGCCAAACTAATATAGTGCTGACAGTATTACATAATAATTCTAATAATTTTTCATCCGTTTTAGAGTATCTCCTAGATTTTAATCTTTCTAAAGTAATCGCGCCAATAGAACTTTCTTTAGATTTAATTGGAGAACTTAATATCGACATAAAATTAAATTTTTCCTTATCGCCAGGGAAAAAACGGTATAATTCAGGAAAGTTTTCGATCCAGGAATTTGAATTTATAAGTTTATTTTTTTTGACAGCTAGCCCATGCAAACTATTATCTAAGTTGAAATCTTGACCTTCATCAGCATCTTCACGAATTCCATCAACTAATTTTATTTTTGCATTTTTACCATTATCAGATAATATTAGTGTTAATTTATCATATTGAAAGAATGCACGGCATATCCCTCGAATTGATTCAAATAGTTCTGATTGATCAGACTTAACCTCTAATTGATCAAAAAGATTGTTAATTCTTGCAGAAAAATAATTATCAGCTAAAAGTAAATCTAATTCTTCTAAATCTGTCATACCTTTAGTGATTACTCCAACTAACTTTTCAATAATACTCTTATCATTATCATTAATGGAAGAAAAATGATTACTAAATACAAGAAGACAACCAACCGTTTTGTCAGAATATTTAATAGGGAACCCAATTATGACTTCACTACCCCTCCACGTTTTTTCACCAAATATTTCTTCCCAGCTTTCATCTTTATTATGTTTAATAATTATTGGCTTATTATTCTTAATTATCTTTGAAATCATAATATTGTTTATATTAACAAAATCTTTGAATGCAAAGTTTGAACTATTTTGTTTTTTATAACCACTATTTTCTAAATCAGTCATGTATATTGCAGTATTATATTTTGGATTAACAACTGATACTAAATCAATAATCTGTTCAATTAGCTTCTTATAATGTGATTGTATTGCAGATAAGTCTGGTATGTTTTGAGAATCAGTTTCAATATTTTTATCTAACAATTTTTTGTTTAAAATATTAGGGAATGCGTAACGTGTAAAAGTAATAGCTAAAGCACCAATCGCAATTCCCTTAATAATAAGAATCATAATATTATTATAATTTGGATATATCAATAAAATGAGAATTGTAAAAAATAGTATAATAGCTGAGATTTGACGATTAAATAACATATTAAAAATTAAAAATCCCTGCGGTCAAATACATCAACTACAAGGATTTTTTTAAAAGTGATAAAAAAGAATTATTTCTGATCTTTTACGAACTGAATTTTATTATTTAAGCTAGGGGTTTTCTTATTGATAATTGTAGTATCTGAAGTGTCACTTTTTGCTTCTTTCGAAACAAATACTTTTGATTGTGAATTTTGGTTTAAGTCATCAAGGTCTAAAGTTGGCGCATTAATATCTCCAGTTAATACTGGTGTACTACGATTAAGTAATACTGAATTGGGCCACAAGTTGATACCGATAGAAATAAATGAAACTACTAAAATTGACAATAAAGTAGCATATAGAGGTGTAAAACCAAAAAGAGTTCTAGAAGGTTTTTCAATAATCTTTTTGGATGGTCTATTTTTTTCAAATTCAATTCTTCTAAACAAATTAGGCATAAATTCTTTTGAAGCTTTAACATTGCTAAAGTTTTTAGTTGATTCCATTGTTATACGCATTTCATCAACCAAAGTTTTAGCTTCAGTATTTAATTCTATATATTCTTCAAAAACTTTTCTATCAGCTAAACTCAATTCATTATCTAAGTATGCTGAAATAGAATCTTCAAATTGATAACGATTCATCTATATGCTATCTCCTATTTTTAAATCTTTTAGTTCTTTTTGTAATTGTAATCTAGCACGATTTATTCTTGATTTAACCGTTCCTAATGGAACGTCTACTATCTTACTTATTTCTTCATAAGAAAGTTCCTGAATATCTCTAAGAATAGTTACCGTCTTAAAATGTAATGGTAGTTTGTTTATAGCTTTCTGAATCCTTTTTTCAACGTATTCACTTTGAGCTATTTTGTCAGTATCAGGCTCAACTGAAGGTAATTCATAATCTTTATCTTCAGGGCCTATTTGGCTAAGGTTTGTTACTTTGCGAGTTTTTTTCTTTCTAAGTTCAGTTTTAGCAAGATTTCCTGCAATAGTATACATCCAAGTTGAAAACTTAGCAATATTCTTATAATAATGTTTATGTGTATACAGTTTAACTAAAGCATCTTGAACAATATCCTCAGCAGATTCAATATCATTTACAAATCTATAAATATAATTTATTAATCGATCACGGTATCGATTGACAAGTTCTACATATGATTGTTCATCACCTTTTTGAAAACGAAGAATCAGTTCTTCATCTGAAAATCTAAATTCATTATCCATTGCTGAGTGTCGCATAGATAAATTCTGTAATTGCTGGTTCATCTTTAATTCTAGAAGTTTTTAATTTTTCGTCAATATGCCCTAAACGCTTAAGAGCAAAAACAATTTCTTTGTTTTTAAAATTTTTAGCATAATTTGGTAATTTCTTATTAACACTTGGTGATAATCTACTATAACCTTTTTTAAAGCTATTTGTTCCATTAAATATTTTAATAAATAAAAGTTCTTGAAAAAATTCAGTTAGAGGGTATAATAAATTTATCATTGTAGTGTCTTGCAAAACTAATGCTCTACCAAGTTCTAATGATTTATTTAATTCTTTTTTCCCAAGAAAATCAAAAAATTCGTATTGTCTAAAATTCCTTTTCCAACCTGAAAATTGTGTAATATCAATTTGATTAATTTCATTGGGATTATCTAAAGAAATTGAAATTTTATCAATTTCATTTTTTAAATGCCCCAATGAATCTCCAGCCATTCTGACAATGGCAGATATGTTGTTGTTAGAGACATCTGAAATTCCATTTTTACTAAAAAATAGCTTCCCCCATTTTATCATTTCATTCTCAAAAGGCGTAGAACAAATAATAGGTTTTGATAAAATTGCTAATGACTCCATAAACTTATTTTTTACACCATATTCATTGTGGGATAAAACTAAAATATTATTTGGTGGAGGATTTTTATATAATTTTATTATTTCATCTCTAGTTTTACCTCTAAGTCCATTTGGATTCATTAAAATAAATAATTTTTTAGAATTAAATAAATCCTGTGATACTAATTGATCTATTATTTCCTTAGAACTCATATCATCAGGAATTAAAAATGTTTTATTTATAGAATCATTATTAAATAATAATTTTGTTAGTTTATCAATAAAATAGCTATGTAAGAATTGATCTTCTCCCATTAAAAAATAAATTGGGTGAAGATTACCAGAATCAAGAGCCTTGTAAGCTAATTCAAATGACTTGGTTTGTAATTGAAACCTGGGCATTTAAAAGAAAACCAATACAATTAGACCAACTACAAAACAATAATAACCAAAAAAGTATAATTTTCCACTTTCTAGTAAACTCAACAACCATTTAAGACAAACATATCCAACAAAAAAGGAACATAGAAATGCTCCAATAAGGCTAGTAAACGGAATTATGGTAAGATCAGATTGTGAATCTAGAGCCATTAATATTCCAGCCCCTGATATTGCTGGAATTGCTAATAAAAATGAAAATTTAGCAGAATTTTTACCTGATATACCTAGAGCTAATCCAGTACAAATTGTTATACCTGATCGAGAAATCCCTGGAATAATTGCAATTGCTTGAGTAATCCCTATCAATAATGCTTTTTTGCGATCAATTGGCAAAGAATTACTCTTCACTTTTTGAGATAATAATAATATTAAACCTGTAAACATAAGCGCAATTGAAACTGCTTGAACTGAATCAAATAATGTCGAGATATAAGATTTTGCACCAAAACCAATTATAATAGCAGGAATAGTTCCTAAAATAAGATAAAAGATATATTTACGAGTTTCCTTATCAGTTATATTTAAAATCAATGATAGAATCTCTTTCCTGAAAACACATAAAACACTTAAAAGAGTACCTAAGTGAGTTATTATTTCAAAACCATTTCCTGGTATTTTCACATCTAATATTCTTTGGCCTAGTACAAGGTGACCTGAACTACTTATCGGTAAAAATTCAGTCAATCCCTGAACTATACCTAGTAATATTGCATCTAATAGCGTCATTTTTCTTAAAAAATCTAAAAAGAATATATTAGCAAGTTTATTGAATCAAAAAGAAAGACTAATGCCATCCACATATAGCAACCATCCTCCCAGCTAAATTACCTTGTCTTCGATATGAATAAAAAGTTTCTGTCTCACAATAAGTACATTCAGAGCTTAATAAGATATTACTCTTTTGTAGACCTGAATGTATTAGCTGATCTTTTACAATCCCTTTAAGATTTAACAGCATTCTATCTTTATTACCTTTAATTGAATAAGACGAATCAAATTTAGATGCAACTTCTGGCCCAACTTCAAAACAACACTGACCAATAGAAGGTCCAATGACTGCTATTGTAGAATTAGAACTATTACCTTCTTCTTTCAATTTATTAATTGCATTTTGAGATATATTACTGTGAGTTCCTCGCCAACCTGAGTGAATTAAACCAAAGTATTGAGTAGAAGGGTTAAATAAAAATAAAGGAATGCAATCAGCTACTAAAATACTTAGAACTGTACTTCTAGTCTTTGAAAGGATTCCATCAACATTATCTATTCTACATGGATTATCCACTAATTTAATTTTATTTGAATGTATTTGTTTAGGGACTACTAGATTCCTTGAATTAAAACCAAGGTTATCCACAAACTTATTTCTATTATTAAGAGAAGAATAATCTTCGTCACAATAAGATAAATATGCACTAAATCCATTAGAACCAAAATAGTCCGAAAAGTCGATATAATTATTTTTCAAAATTAACTAAGGATTTTGAGTTAGAATGAGTTCAAGAGAATCACCTCTAAATACACCTTGATGTTTAAATCCTTTTCCATCAAACTCAATTATTTGAAATGCAGAATTAATCTGTTTATTACTTTGAGAAGGTGAATAGAAAAATCCAACTCCCTTGTGAAAGTCTAAATTCCTCAGTGCATTATTAAGTAATTCTCTTGATTGGTCTTCAATATCAACTTGTGTTAATAATTTTGCTACGTTATAACCATTATAGAATGAATATTGTTGATTCCCATTGTAAAGTTCAGGATCTGTATTTTGTTGAGTAAAATTAGTTATAATTGATAGTCCTTTTATATGAGGTCCAATATTTTCTTTTTGTAAAATATTTAGATTTTGCCAGTTATTATTTCCAATAATTTTTGTTTCCAAATTATACATAGGTATCTGTGGTCCAATGAATTCTAAATCATCAAGATTAATCGGTAGATAAATACCATCTATAGTACTAAGAATAACTTTAGAAGAGTCTGAACTACTCATTTTATTTTTTTTCTTCTTAGGTAGATCAAAATAATCCTCTGTTGATATATCAAACAAGGCATCTAAACTATCTATAGACATTCCCAAAGCTTCATCATAATTTTCTTCTTTAGGTAAAAGATCAAAGGCAATTCTTCTAATATTTTTAAATTGCCTCTTAAGATTTTTTGGTTGACCTGAATACCATTCAGAAACAACTACATTTGCACCTAATAGGTCAACTTCTTTAATAAATGCATCAGTCTGAATTTCACCATTTTGATCAGCTGGGGAAACTACTGCTAGAAATTTTAATCCTAATTGATTCACTGCATATCTAGCCGCCATTTTCCCTTGAGTTGCGAGTGTTGAATTAAAATGGAAAGTTTTACTATTTATATTACTTAAATCATTTTGTTGTGTATTAGTTAATATAATCGGTAAGTCAGTATTACTTAATGCACTAGTAATTGCTAAAGATGACTGTTCATTTAAAGGAGAAATTATTGTTTTTATCTGATTCATCTTTTCAAGGTTTCGTGCATCTATTATAGCTTGCAAATCATTACTACGAGTATCTTTAACTAAAATAGATAATCTTTGATTGTCTTTATTAAACGATTTCTCCCCAGCATAAAATCCCGAAAGAAAGGCTTCTCCTTCTTTCGCGTTTTTCCCAGATATTGGTAAAACAATACCAACCATTAAGACAGCTGAAGGTGGCTCATAAGACCTTCTAAGTAAATTTTCATAGAAAAGGGCATAGATATCAGGTAAAAATAATGGATCAATTTTATTCAATATTATTGCTGATTCATCTGGTAATCCGTTTAGCATGTCAGAATTAGCTTTGGCAAGTAAATGTATATTGATCGATTCTTTTTTTGATTCAAGAATGAGCATTTCATTTAATATCGAACTTGGTAAGCGAACTTTAATTAATTTTAGTAACTTAGAATCAATTTTGTTGGTTGTTTTAAAATTAGAAGATAAAGACCTTGATCTATGATACATACGATACGCTGATTCAAAGGCTGATTCATTAACATATAAATCACCTAAAGTTTCCATAATATTAACTAAATATATAGTTTTTGGAAACTTAGCAAAAAAAACTCGAGCAGTTTCTTTTGCTTGTTCAGTTTGATCTAGTGCAACCTGTGATTTAAGTAGTAATAGTAAAGAAGGTTCTTCAAATGATAGGGGATTATCAGCTAATAATCTTTTTAAGATAGTTGAAGTAGTTGCATACTTGCCTTCATTATAATTTTCAACAGCTTGATTAAATTTTCTTTCAATAACCTGTGATTGTATCCAACCTTGAGAAAAAATCAAGCTAAACATAAAAATTAATGATAAAATATATTTTTTCATTTAATTAACAATTTCTTTTAATACCCATCCTTTTGGATCAATAGTACCTTTTACTAATGGTTTTTTATCAAAATCAAATTTGAAAGTATTTACATTTTTTCCTAGATTTATTTCTCTACAATCATTATACCAGCAAATTTCAGTTGGAATTTCAAATATTGGCCATTCTTTTTTTTGTACTTGAGTAATTTTAATATTTAGAGTTTCCTTGCTTCCAGATTTTATTTCCCAATCTTCTTCATATAAAAAGCGTGGGTACCCAGGTTTGAAAATCCATTGTTCAAAAAACCAATCTAATGATTCACCAGAGACATCTTCCATTATTCTCTGAAATTGTTCAGTTAGAACTGATTTGTGAATGTAGGTTTTATAATATTCTCGAATTCCTTCAAAAAATATTTTATCTCCTAAATATCCACGTAGCATATGTAATACCCATCCACCTTTTGGATAATTATTTGAATTTAATAACTTAAATAGATCTTTTTGCTCATAGTCAATAATTGGTCTATTTGAGACTTTAGAGTTAATAACTCGATTCAAACTACTTTTCATTTTTTTATCGAAAGATTCTTTTCCATCTGCATTCTCAAAAAATAACGCTCCAAAATATGTAGCGAAACCTTCTGATAACCATAGGTGATGCCAATTTTCTTCAGTTACAGCATCACCAAACCATTGATGAGCTATTTCATGAGAAACGGTACCTTCAATATTTCTTCCATCAGCAATTCCTTTTTCAGAGTAAAAAATAGCAGAAGCATTTTCCATTCCACCAAAACGAGTTGAAGTTTGAACGTTGGCCAATTTTTCATATGGAAAAGGACCAATTAAATTTGTGAAGTAATCAACCATTTTATCTGCACGTTTAAATGATTTTTTTGCATTTTCAATATCTTCTGGATAAACCCAATAAGTTACTTCAATACAACCATCCTCTCTCATTGAAGCAGGAGCGTTGCCACAAGCAGCAAGGCCGACAGTTCTTATTTCTAGATCTGCAGCACCAACAACCATGTTATAAGTTGGAATAGGAACATTCACTTTCCAAGACCAAGTTAAACGATCTTCTTTTGGTCCAATTGCATTATTGATAGTTTTTGTTGGTTTACCCCACGAATAACCATTTGCAATTACTTTCCATTTCTTAGGAGCATGGATTTTATATGTAACTGTAGCTTTATCACTTGGATGATCAATTGAAGGTAGCCAAAACCTAGTGCGATTAGGCCAATTATCTACAAAAATAGTTCGATTCCCATGTACATTGTTTCCAATTATTAATCCATCATCAGCTTTTCCGGAATAATGAACTTTGATGATAAGTGAATCACCATAATTATAACCATTTAGGTTTTTATCAATTATTCCTTTATCATATGAATAAGAAGAAACAATATCATTAACATAAAAAGATTCAATCTTTAATCCAGTAAAGTCTAAGCGTAAATTAGGATTGTCTTTTTTTGAAACTAATTTAATAGCCACTTTAGCTTCAATAAAATCTGTCTTCTCGCCTAACCCAATCTCTATGCTGTAATGAAGAGCATCTAAATCTCCTTGATAATCATAGCTAGATGGAGCAACTCCAGCTTTAATAGGCTTTGGCTCTTGCCCAATTAATAAAGAAATACTAAAAAGAATAAATAATATTTTATAATTAAATATTTTTAAAATTTTACTCACCAACTTTTTTTGTTTGTAGTATTAATTGTCTATTAGCAAAACCTTTAATCTCCCAACCTTGTCCACATTTCATATCTATAAAATCTAATATTTTAATCTCTTCCACTCTATCATCACTTAATTTTATAAACATAATATTATTACCAACTAATATTGTATTCCCTGGTCCCCAACTACCTTGTTTACTTACTTCTCTCATTTAATTTATCCTTTTTTTAAAAAAATTTATTATTTTTCTATTTTCATTAAAATCAAACCACTTATTAGTCCAAATATTCCACTGAAAGTGAAGAAAAGAATTAAAATAAAATTTTCTAAATATTCACTTCCAAACAAAGGTTTTTGTGAAAAAATTGTAACTACCCATACTAAATGTCCAATTAAGTATGAAGTAAATGACAATGTTATATAAAACCCTACTTTTTTCATAAAAGATTTTAGGAAAAATGTAGTTCAATTAATAGAGGTTAGATTTAAAAAAAATGAAAAAGAGAGATAAGTTTTATCACCAATCAATTATAGATGGGTATGGTAATTTTAGGGTTGATTCAATATGAGATTTTTCCAAACCTTTTTTTCAAGTAAGTATAAATATTTATTATTTTTATCTAGGCTCAACTTTTTTCCACCAAGTTTTTCAATAGATTTTTGAGATCTATAATTTGTTTTCCAGATATCAAAGTAGACTTTATCTAAAAATTGAAAAATGTAATCCAACATTAATTTCTTTATCTGATAGTTCATCTCGGTACCCCAATATTTGTTAGAAATAAATGTATAACCAATTTTAACAGATAGTTCTTCTTGATTAAATGAATAATATCTTGTTGTTCCTATTATCTCATTTATTTTTTTATCAATTATTGTATAACTACCCTCCTTGTTATTCAGACCACCATCAATATATTTTCTAAAATTATTCAACTTCCATCTATATGAATCTAAATGTTGTTCCCATATAACTGGATTATTTCCAACGATATATAATTCTTCAAAATGTTTTTCTTGAGTTTGGATTAAACTGACAATGTCATTTTCTAAATTAATTTTAAATTCAATCATTAATTAAAATAAGACTTTTGATTTAGGATATAATTGTGTGAAAAAAATAAATTTTCTCACCTATCGTAAATCACTCAACCGTTACACTTTTTGCTAAATTTCTTGGCTGGTCAATATGACAGTCTCTTAAAACTGCTAAGTGATAAGCTAGTAGTTGTAAAGAAATAGAAGCTAATAATGGAAAAACTTTAGGATGAGTAATCGGAACATCAATGATATGATCTGATATTTTTTCTAGATCTTTAGATCTTTTATCTGTAACTGTGATTATAACACCTTTTCTTGCTTTTACTTCTTGAATATTTGAAAAAACTTTTTCAAAGGTGTCATCATGTGGTGCTAAAAAGACAACTGGCATTTTTTCATCAATTAATGCTATTGGTCCATGTTTCATTTCAGCTGCTGGGTAACCTTCCGCATGAATATAGGAAATTTCTTTTAATTTCAATGCACCTTCTAATGCAACCGGATAATTCATCCCTCGACCTAAATAAAGATAATTATCTGCGCCAACTGTTGATTTTGCTACATTTAATATTGTATCTGACGCATTAAGAACAAATTTAACCTGTTCTCTAATATTTAACAGAGAGTGTGCAAATTTCTTACCTGTATCAGCTGAAATCCCATTTTTCCTACCAAATGACAAAGCTAATAAAAATAGTACCGTAACCTGTGCTGTGAATGCTTTTGTAGAGGCGACACCAATTTCTGGCCCAGCATGTGTATAAATACCACAATCTGTTTCTCTTGCTATTGATGAGCCTACTACATTGCAAATACCTAGTGTTAACGCACCATGATTTTTTGCTTTTTTTATTGCTGCCAAAGTATCGGCTGTCTCGCCTGATTGAGATATTGCAATCACAATTGTTTTGGCATCAATTATTGGACTACGATATCTAAATTCAGAAGCATATTCAACATGAACTGGTTTTCCAGCATATTCTTCATATAAATACTTTCCAATTAAACCAGCATGCCAAGAGGTACCACATCCAACAATATAAATTCTGTGTGCACTTTGAATACGATCCATATAATCACTTATACCTCCTAAATGAGCTGTACCATCCTCTTTATTAACTCTACCACGCATTGTATCTGTAATTGAATGGACCTGATCGTGAATTTCTTTTAACATAAAATGATCAAATTCACCTTTTTCGATTTCATCGATAGAAAAATTTATTTCAGTTACCACTTTTTTAAGAACTTTATCATTTTTCATTGAGCGAATTTCATGTGATCCATTTTTTATTGTTACAATTTCATCCTCATCTAAATAAACAACATTCCTAGTATAATCAACTATAGGTGAAGCATCGCTTGCTATAAAATAATCATCTTCACCAATTCCAAGAACCATAGGGCTTCCGTGCCTTGCAGCAACAAGAGTATCAGGTTCTTCACTGCAAAACGTAACAATACCATATGCACCAATGACTTGAGTTAAAGCCACTTGAACTGCTTGTTCAAAAGATAGGTCATCAGAAAAATATATATCTGAAATCAACTGAACTAATACTTCAGAATCAGTTTCACTTTGAAATTCATAACCTTTCTCAATGAGAACTTTTTTTATACTATTATAGTTTTCAATAATTCCATTGTGTATAAGAGAAATTTTTCCTGTTTGGTCAAGATGTGGATGTGCATTTAAATCAGTTGGTTCTCCATGCGTAGCCCAACGAGTGTGTCCCATTCCAATTTTACCTTGAATTTCAGAGAGTTTTAAATTTTTAGCTAATTCAGAAACATTCCCTGCATTTTTTTGAGTATAAATTCCAGAGCTTTCCATTATAGAAATACCAGCAGAGTCATATCCTCTATACTCAAGACGTTTAAGTCCATTTAATAAAATGGGTTTTATTTCTTTAGTCCCGTAGTAACCTATTATTCCACACATGATTGAAATTACTTTCTAATAATATTTCTAGTTGTTAGCTGAATCACATAAATCAGCAATACTATGAATTGAGATTATTTACTTTTTTGTTCATTCCCACTCAATAGTTCCAGGTGGCTTTGATGTTATGTCATAAACCACACGATTAATACCGCTAACGGTATTTACTATGTTGTTAGAAATTTTAGTTAATGTTTCTGAAGGCATTCTAAACCAATCAGCTGTCATTCCATCAGTTGAAGTGACTGCACGAATTCCTAATAGATTTTCATAAGTACGTTGATCACCCATAACACCTACTGTAGATACAGGAATTAATACTGCAAAAGCTTGCCATATATCATCATAAAGATCATCTTCATATAAAATATCAATATATACTTGATCAGCTTTCTGAAGTATATCAATACGCTCTTTCGTAATCTCTCCAATAATTCTTACTGCAAGACCAGGTCCTGGAAATGGATGCCTATTAATTAATGCATTAGGTAATCCTAATTCACGACCTATATTCCTAACTTCATCCTTAAACAATTCTCTAAGCGGTTCTATCAACTGAAAATTCATATCATCTGGCAAGCCACCTACATTATGATGACTCTTTATCACATGAGCTGATTTACCTTTGCTTACACCGCTTTCAATTATATCCGGATATAAAGTTCCTTGTGAGAGATATTTAATATCTCCTAATTCATTCGCTATTTTATCAAAAGAATAAATGAATTGATTACCAATAATTTTTCGTTTTTTTTCAGGATCAGTTACACCTTCTAATTTTTTTAGAAAAATTTCTGACTCATCATAACAATGTATATTAACACCAAGACCATCCTTAAGAGCTTTCACGCAGTTAGTTGCTTCGTTTAACCTCAACATACCGTGGTCAATTAATATTGCTGTAGACTGATCACCAATAGCTTTATGCAATAATGCAGCAACCACTGTTGAATCAACTCCACCACTAACGCCAACAATAACTTTATCATCTTTAACTTGATTACGAATAATCTCTATTTGTTCTTCAATAAAGTTTTCTGCTGTCCAGTTAGGTGAACAATTAGCTATTTTAAATAAAAAATTATTTAGAAAAAGCTTACCTTCTTCGGTATGAGAAACTTCTGGGTGGAATTGAGTGGCTACAATAGATTGATCCTCATTAGACATTGCAGCAATAACACCATTTGAAGAATGTGCTAATGCATGCCATCCATTAGGGATTTTTGTAACACGATCCATATGGCTCATCCACACTTGAGAACATTTTGATACATTTTGAAAAAGTTTTCTATCATCATCAATATTAATTTCTGCAAAACCATATTCACCTTTTCCATTAGATTCTACTAACCCACCATGATGATGAGCTAATAGTTGGAGACCGTAGCATATACCTAGAATGGGAACATCAATATTAAAAATATTTTTATCAAAGCTTGGCGCTTCATCTGCGAACACACTTGAGGGGCCACCGGAAAGAATTATAGCTGATGGGTCACACTGTTTTATTTTATCTAAAGAAGTATCAGGAGAAAGAACCTCAGAATAAACATTAAGCTCTCTAACTTTTCTCGCAATCAATTGTGTATACTGGGAACCGAAATCAAGTATAACAACACCTTTTGAGTGCAATTGATTCATTAAAAACTCCATGTGGTTAATTCATCAATGAAATCAAAATTTGTCATTTGTAATTGCAAGGGAGTTATACTTACATATCCTTCTTTTATAGCAACTCCATCAGATTCTAAGTCTAAATCAGTATCTTTTACTTCTCCAGTCATCCAATAATATGTACGTCCTCTTGGATCTTCACGTTTCTCAAATTTATCTTTAAAATATATAGCACCCTGTCGAGTAACTTGGAATCCTTTTATACCATTTTCTACATCCTTTGGAACATTAATGTTTAACAATGTATCATTTGGTAAACCATGATTAATAACTTTATTAACTATTTTCTTTGCAACAATTTTTGAAGTTGAAAAATCCATATCGCGTAAAGAATCCAAACTAATAGCAATAGATGGAATTCCTAGAAAAGTTCCTTCAGTAGCAGCTGATATCGTACCGGAATACAATAAGCTACGACCGACATTTGCACCTGCATTTATTCCAGAAATAATTATATCTGGTTTGACTTTCATAATAGATTTAACAGCGATTTTTACTGAATCTGCAGGCGTACCATTTACTGCATAACCTTTAAATCCATTAGATCGAGTCACTTCTTCAATTCTGATAGGATCTGAGATTGTAATAGCATGACCAACTGCACTTTTTTCTGTATTTGGAGCTACAACCGTGGTTTGCCCTATTTCAGACATTGCTTCCCATAAAGCATAAATACCTGGTGCATAAATACCATCGTCATTAGAAATTAAAATTGATGGTTGGCTCATTTTGTTAACAGTTCAATAATTCTAGACAGTAAATCTTTCATCTTTTGACGAGAAACAATGTGATCTACAAAACCTTTTTCTTTTAAAAATTCAGCTCTTTGGAAACCTTCTGGTAGATCTTGTCCAATTGTTTGTTTAATTACCCTTGGGCCGGCAAAGCCAATTAATGCTCCTGGTTCAGCAAGAATTATATCACCTAACATTCCATAACTTGCTGTAACTCCACCAGTTGTTGGATCAGTCAATATAGGAATAAATAAGCCACCAGATTCTTGAAACCTTGCTAGTTTTGAGCTAGTTTTTGCTAATTGTAATAGCGAAAGAGATGACTCTTGCATTCTTGCACCACCGGAAGCACAAATAAGAATCAAAGGGATTTTCTTATCACGAGCACTTTCTATGGCTCTTGAAACTAATTCACCAACTACTGAACCCATACTTCCGCCAATAAAACTAAAATTCATTATAGCTAGAATAATATCATGATTATTTATTTTGCCCTTATAGCAACTTATCGCATCATTTTGTTTTGTTTTCGATTGAGCAGTGACAAGTTGGTCAGAATATTTTTTTTCAGCTTTAAATTCTAGAGGGTCTGTAGGTTTTATATTCTTAAATAGCTCAGAAAACGACCCTTCGTCAAGTAATAAATCTCTATAAATTTTAGTTGAAACTCTAAAATGATGACCACAATGTCTACAAACAGAATAATTTTTATCAAGTTCTGGTTTGTATTGAATCTCTGAACATGTTGGACATTTTATCCATAAACCACTTGGAATATTTTTTTTACCTTTATCGGTAATATTTTTATCTTTACGACGAAACCAAGTCATAACTATTCATTTTCTTTACCATTTCTAAAGCATCCTCTCCATCACTATAATAATCTTTACGAATATTAATTTCTTCAAACCCAAAGCTTAAATATAAATTAATAGCAGGGAAATTAGTTCGTTTTACCTCTAAAAAGACATCAGCTTCTTTTAAGTATTTATTTATTATTTTATTTAAAAATATTTTTCCAAGACCCTTATGCTGATATGGAAAATCAATTGCCAAGTTCAATATATGCGCTTCACGTTCAAAAAAATGAGAAAAAAAATAACCAATTATTTTTTCATCAATTTCAGCTACAAGGTTTAATGTATTTTTTGATCTATTCAATTCATTATATATAGATTTTTTTGTCCAAGGTTGATTAAACAATTTTTGTTCTATTTTAAATATAATATCTAAATCCTCTAAATGAGCTTTCCTACATTTCATAGTTAACTCATATTTCAAACGGTGAAATATAATTTGGTACTAAATCATAAGGTTTATTAACAATCCACTCTTTATGGTTGGTATAAGCTAATTCACCTACTGCTTGAGCAGATGGAATTAATTTTCTATATTTTTCTTTTATAAACAACTTTTCACAACCGTAATGAAACATTTGCTTTGAATGGTCTATATTTTTCCATTCAGTAGCTTTTGGATTGTTAATAGTTTTATTTGCTTCAAAATCTTGGATATAAACAATATCCCTATGAGAGTAAAGTAGTACTGAGCCTTCATTAAATTTAGCACTCATTGCAAGAGCATAAAGGGTAGGTACTGGAATTATTGGTAAATCTTTAGCATAGGCTAATCCTTTTGCAAAACCAAGGCCCACTCTTAAACCTGTAAAGGATCCTGGTCCAATTGAAACAGCTACCGCATCTATTTTTAATTTATTATAGATTGAAGAATTTATTAATGTCTCATAAAATAAAGGTAATTGTTCTGCATGTTTTCTAGGTATTTGCTTTTCAATTTTTTTTACGCAAGTCCCATTCTCAATTAATGCAATTCCACAAATATCAGTTGCAGTTTCAATCGCAATTATATTCAATCAAGTGCCTCTTTTATTGTTATTAGCCTTGTATTAGGCTCTTCTTCAATCCTTTTAAAATTTATATATATCCAATCCTTAGACCATAAATCATTTATTCGCTCAGGCCATTCAATCAAAGTAACTCCATCAATTGGATTTAGATACTGTTCTCCTCCTATATTAAGAAAGTCAAAACTTGAATCAAGTCTATAACAATCAATATGATAAAGGTTTACTTTTCCAACATATTCACTAATTAATTTAAAAGTTGGCGAAATTATATGATTATTAAAACCCATACCTTTTGCAAAACCTTGAGCAAAAGTAGTTTTTCCTGCCCCTAAATTTCCAATCAAAGCTACAACAGTACCTGGTTCAATATTTTTAGCTAAATCTGAAGCAAATATTTGAGTTTTCTCTGGAGACTCTAATCTTTTTTCATTCATTTTGGGTCCATAACCATGATTGGGACCATCATTTCCTGCATTGATATTCCACCATGTTGAAAACTTCCATTTAAACGTATTTTATATTTATTCTGTTCATTAGGATACAAAAAATAATAATCATCTTTTGATAATAAATAATTAGTTTGATAGCCAAGCTCTGGAAGTCTATACTTTGAAATATCTCTAATATCAATTGAGTGTTTATTTGAAGCATTAATATTTCTTCCATGCTTATAACGAACACCAGATGAAGATGTTTTATCAGCCGCAACAATTGTACTTTTATTTACCATAATACTGCCATGATCACTTGTCATCACTATTTTATAACCATTAGATCCAAGCGTACTTAACACAGATCTTATCCATGACTTTTCAAACCAAACTTTTACGGCCATTCTATAACTAATTTCATCTGGAACCATTTCTTTTAATACATCTGACTCTGAACGACGGTGTGCTAACTGATCAACAAAATTAACAACTACGGCAATTAAATCATTGTTAAGGTATTTATCTATTTTAGATAAAAAACGTTTTCCTTCATCAACCATCCATATTTTATGGTAATGGTAAGAAATGTTTGATAAATTATTTCTTTTTAATTGATCTTTTAAAAATAGACTTTCATAATGATTTAGACTTCCTTTATCTAGATTCATTGCTTCTAATTGTTCAGGATATTTTTTGCAAAATTGATCAGGGAAAAGACCTGAGAAAATTGCATTTCTAGAGAAAGGAGTTGCTGATGGCAATAAAGAGACTGAAGGATTAATTTTTATTTTAAAGTTTTCAGTTAAAATAGGATAAAGAGACATAAACTGATCTAAACGCATAGCATCCATTACAACTAAACAAACTTTTTCTTTATCCTTTAATAATGGTTTTACTACTTTTGGAAAAATATCATTTGAAAGAATAGGTCGATCTTCTTTAAAAAGCCAATTTGAATATTCTTGTTCAATAAATTTTGTAAATTTATGATTACAAGAATGAAGTTGATCATTTAATATTTGCACTAAACTTGGTTCTTTTTGCTCTTCAAAATCAGATTCCCATTTAATCAGCTTATTAAATATTTTCCACCAATCTTCTAAGTTAGTACAATTGTCAATATCCATTTCAATTTGTTGAAATTCTTTTAGGTACCCTTTAGTTGCTTTGTCACTTTTAATTATACCATCTTCTAATACTTGTTTACACACTATAAAAATTTGACTTGGATTAACTGGCTTAATTAGAAAATGTTCAATTTTTTCAGATATTGCTTCATCCATAAGCCATTCTTCATCACTTTTTGTAATCATTATTACAGGTAAAGTTGGATTTTTACCTTTAATTTCTTTCAGTACCTCTATACCATCAAGCCCTGGCATAAATTGGTCAAGTAAAACAAGATCAAAAACTTCATTATTAGCTTTTAAGATTCCATCTTGGCCATTATTTGAAATAGAAATTTCATATCCTTTTTCTTCTAAAAATAGAATATGTGGTTTCAGATGTTCAATTTCATCATCAATCCAAAGAATTTTTCCGCGATTATTATGCATAGTCATTAGGGTTACAAATTATATTAAGTGAGTATTAATTTAACAAAATAAAACTATTTTGTTTTCATAGTCCAGATTCCATCCCAATTCTTACCTGGAGGTTCAGCTTTAAAATAATCACAACGATCTAAATAAACTTCTGAAGGTGTTGTAGGACGGTCTATAAACTTTTCTTCCATAGAAAGTGACTCCTTAAATAGTTTTTTTGCTTTAGTCCATTCTTGTTTATTATATAATTTTATTCCTTCATCAAAAGCTTGAACTAATTGAGACTGGTCTTTTGTCATTTCATTTTTTAATGATATAAGTTCATATCCTCTTACAGGTTTTTTCTTTCCTTTTACTCTTAGGAAGTCTAAAAAACGCCATTCAAAGAAATCTTCCACTGCTTTTTGGGTATGTTCTGAAACTAATATATATACGCCATAGTGTTTTGCAGCTGGCTCTAGTCGAGCAGCTAAATTAACTGTATCACCCATCATAGTATAATTCATACGCATAGATGATCCCATATTACCTGTAACCATTTCTCCAGAGTTTAATCCCACACGATGTCTAATGTTATGAACTAATTCAGGCCAATCACTATCATTAGCCCATTCACTGCGCATGATTGCTAATTTCTTTTCCATCTCTAAAGCAGTTAAACAGGCATGAAATTCATGATCTTTTAAAGGAACAGGTGCACCATAAAAGGCTACAATTGCATCACCAATATATTTATCTAGAGTACCTTTGTGATCAAGAAGAATATTTGTCATTTCAGTTAGATACTGATTCATAAGACTAACCATTTTTTTAGGTTCAAGTACTTCAGAAAATGAAGAAAAACTTTGTATATCAGAAAAGAAAGCTGTGTGATATCCAGCTTCACCACCAAGCTTTGGCTCACGCTTATCGGCATACATTTGATCAATAAGATCTGGTGATATATATGCTCCAAAAGTATTTTTAAGAAACTTTTTATCTTTTTGCTCAACTATGAATTTATAAATCACATTTCCAGTATATGTCACTAATAAACCAGCTAATGGCGCAACCAAAGGTATAACATAAGATTCTCCAATATCAGGTAGTGATGTGTTAAAAAGATTTGGATTATTTGACATTAATTTTTCTGGAAAAATTGAAGCTAAAGTACTTTTTATAAACCAAAATAAGTCATTAACAAAAACTCCACATACTATTGCATAATAAATAAACCCTTCTAAAATAATCAAAATTCCAGCGGTCACTGGGTTTAAATATGATAAAATAAAAAATGCTATTAAACTTAGGAAGGCTATCAATATGGTATGGCTCAATGGGTAACCATAAATCAATTCCGTTAATTGACCACCCATAACATTTACATAATTTTCATCTAAAAGAGTTTGAATAGCATTAGCATGAGTTTCCATTCCAGGTGTTAATTGTTGAATTCCCCAAAAGTTATAATAGGGAGTTTGTTTGTAATCGTGATGAACTTCAACTGAAGTTCCAATAACAACAATTTTATTATAAAAAGGTGACTTCGTTACATCAAATTCCTCACTAATACCCATAGCATCCATCATTTCCTTACGCTCTGATAAATCATCAATGCTTTTAATCCATTCAGGTATTTGCCCAGGAAGAAATTGGCTCATCCAATCAATATCCTCTATAGGGTCTCTTAAAGTAACATCTTCGGTATCAATTACATAAGCTAAAGAAAATTTAGGAAAAGTACCCCAAGGTGGAAGATCTCTATCTCCTCTATATTTATAACCTGAAGGTGGTCCATAATAATTTACAAGAAATGAGTTCCCTGCGCCGTATGCATTTATATTATAGCCTCCATAATTCCAAGAAAGATTATCTGGATTAAAATAAGGTTTAGCTGTATCCGGAATACCTTTAAAAGCTTTGAATGCCTTTACTGCAAGGGTCAAATAATATTTATCTGGTTCATGTGTCATTTCACCAAAAAGTGCATATCTTCTGGAAAAACCATCCATATCCATTTGGTCATTAATTAACCCCATTTCTGGATTCGCTTTCATAACAGGTTCTACAGGGTAAGAAATATATTGCGGAGGTACAGATGTGGGTTCGGTAACCATTTTTACAGGCATAACAACGGATGTTCCAAACATTTGAGCCTCTGCAATAGCTTCTCCAAGCATTTTATCACCATGTCGAGGAATCATATATGGAAGTGATTCCCATATATATTTTGCTTCTGATGAATCTCTAACATTAGGTACTTGATTCAATATTTGGTCTGGCGACATATTAGCAATTAAATCTTGATAGACCTCTGAACGATTCTCAGGCGCATCAAATTGAATATCAAAAACAATAACTTTTGCTCCTGCATTATATAAATTACGCACAACCTTTCCCCATATGCTTCCGCGCGGGTAAGGCCATTCTTCTGGCATAAGTCTCCAAGCTTCATCATCTACTTCAAGTAAGACAATATCAGTCCCATTATTAATATAAGTTGAGTCAGATGCCGTCCAACCTGTTAAAGGACCTCTAACAGAATTAAACCGATAGTCATAAGTTTTTAATTCAATTGTATCAAAAACTCCTATCCAATGAGCTAAAGAAACAATTATTATTGCACCAAAAGTTATTACCCAACCAATCCAGTTATTTTGGATATACTTTTGTACGTCTTCAGTCTTTAATTGCATACTTAAAAGTTATATTGAACATTAAATATTATACCTATAGAATTTATATTAAAAGCCTCACCGGAATTATCAATCTTACCATCACCGTCATTATCTAAGTTATCTTCTTTAAAATCAGGAAAATAATTAAACCTGACTTGACTCATCATTGACGCTGTTAAATTTTCTTGCAAACGATAATCGAAACCAGCCCTCAAACCCAGCAGCTTAGAACTAATTTGACTTTTACTATTTAAAAAAGTAATCACACCTTTGGAATTTATCTTATCTTGAAAAATCATTTTATTGGCTGAAAAAGATAAATGAGTCCATGTGTAAGGAGTTTTAATCAATTCTTTATTTACCATAGAAGGAATTTCAAGTTTAGTTTGACTAAATAGAGAAACAGTTTTTAACTGATTAGGAAATAGTGAAGATAAACTAACTGAAATTGTTTTTGAATCTGTTTTAGAAAATAAATAAGAAGAGCTTCTTTTATTATTTAGATTATCTATGTTAGTAGCATTTCCAATATTTAAAGTAATACTTTGCTTAAGATCGCCACTTGTGAAAGGAACACTAAATGCTAGCATACTTGTTGAAGCTTTTGAATCTTCTCTTAAATCAACAGTCCTGCTTCCAACTGAATCTAACTTAGTTTTTTCATTATTTTTACCAATTGACTGAAAGTTTAAAACAAATGTTGGCATATTAGGACCTAATAAAAACGTTAAATTCATAAATAATGTATTAGTATTTAAAGGAGATACAGTTGTCTTTAAAATTTTATTATCTAGATGTTTAAAACCAACATTAATAAATAACTTTTGTTGAAGTAAAGAAATTCTATCTGATATCGTAAACTGACGCGTATTACTCCTTAAAAATGGGTTTGCTAGTGAAATATATTCTGGCCCAACCTGTAAATATTCAGCTAATATACTATTCCTTGAATAATTTCCTTTTAGTTTAATTCTAAAAGCAGACGATGGCATATTAATAATTGCTGCGATTGGATTAGATTTAAGTGAATTAATATCTATAGGCACTAAAGGTGTCATACTTGTATTAATAATAAACATACTTTGAAAGTTTTCTGGATCAAAAATAATATCTTCTGTACGAATCTTAGTTGTGCCTGAAAGTTCTTTCCCATCTTTATCATAAGCAACACCTATAAAACCATCTAGTGAATCATCTAAAGCAGTATCTAATTTTGAAATAGACATTGGTCCATCCCATATGTCTCTGTTATAGAGACTCAAATTCCAATCAAAGTCTATAGTCAATTTTCGATTATCCAAAATCGTTCCAATATTGAAACCAAGGACTAGATTATCTTGAGGCTTTTGGCCATACCAATTATTTGTTGGAGTATTTAATTTATTTCCAGATATAGATATAGCATTTTTAAACTCATCAATAGTGTAAATACCAATAGGTACTCCTTTTACAAGAGAGTCAGATAAAAAAGTTGCATCATTTATAACTTTATTTACCGATGTCGTGTCATCTCGAGTTTTAATTAGGTGTACTCCCGCATTAATTTTTGAAAATAAATTTGTTGAGATTCTTAATCCAGTCACATTTCTTCTAAATGTAAAACCTGTTCGATCTAAGTAATATGACTTAGATCCATCTTCATTAGTTGATGTTTGATCATGTAAGATATTATATCCACCATTAATAACATCTCTTTCTTGAACAACTCGATTTAATTCACCGTTAATAAATTGAACTTTAAGCCACTTCAAATCTACGTTCATACCAATCCCTCGAACTCGCTTTCCATCAATAGTAAAACGACTTAGTTGTGGGTAGAAATCCCCTAAGTTTATATTAATAATATTCCCAAAGGAAAAAGCAGTGCCAAAACGATTATGTGGCTGCGAATAAGGCGACTCTCTTGAAGTTAATCTCATATCAGTATTTAATTTCGCCCATTGTACATCAATTTTTAAATCACCCACTATTTCAGCTATATTTAATGAATTTCCACTAAGTTTTTCTGAAGACAGGCGACTTTTAATCTTACCATCATATTTAATTAAGTCTACTAGCTCAGCACGCTCTTGCCCAACTGTAAACTTCCAGTTCAATGGATTGATATCATTTCCATCCAAATCTTTTATCAATAATTCAATACTGTGAATACCCACAGATAATTCACCAGGATCATAACTGAGGATATTATCTTCAACTAATATAGAATTAGAAACATTAATATTATCAATTAATAATTGCACAGATGAAATATCTACTTTGCTTGCATTAAAAAAAGAAGCTGCAATTAGAATAGATTTTTGATCAACTAAAGCATTAGGCTCAGGAGATAATATGAGAATATCTTCATTTGGTTTACTTTTGACTTGTCTTAATTCATTTATTTTTGGAGGAACAGCAATTATAAAATATGGATTATTATATGGATCTTCTCTTGGAAAAGAGACTAATCGATCTTTACTAAATTGAAAAATAATAGCATATTCTAAACCTTCTTTTGTGATAGCAAAACTAGGGATAGTTGCTTCCCAGTTTATTCCTGAATCTATAAAAGGTATTTCTAAAAAAGATTTACTTCCAGGAAGTCGGTAATATAAAGTTGCATCAATAGGATCTATAATCTCAAAAGATGACGCTTTTAACTTTAGTGCTTTACCTACCTCAGCGAAAGGTGGTGGAGAATGGTATAATAATCTTGTCTGGCTACTAAGACTGCATATAAGAAAATTTAGCAGGATTATGACCCTTAGTTTGGATATAATCTTTTGAGTCAAAACCAATATTATTTATATTTAATAACTAAAGTTTTCTTATTTCCTGATGCATCCTCAAATTCAATCTCAAGTTTTTGTTCATCTTTACCATCATCACTTGGGTCTTCAGGAATGTTTTTTGGATCAGTTTTAAATGACCGAAGATCACCAGATGATGAAGATATAGCCGTTTTTCCTCTAGTGATATCTAATAATTCTCCAGAAATAATATTTAAAAACTCTACTTTCCCTTCTAACCCAATAAGGGAATCACTTGATTTATTAGAAATTATCCAAAAATCTGTACCTTTTACTGATGCAACTGAGACTGAAGTCCTAATAACAAAATCCGCTTGTTTTTGTTTTCCAACAATAGCACGAAGAGTGCCTCTTTCTAATTTAATTTCTTTAGCTATTGCTTTTGCTGAACGCTTACCACTAATTGTCAATTTAGAATTTTCTTTAATTTTCAAAGCAGTTTTATCATCTATAAATAGAAGCGCAACAAATCCTCCTTTTTTTGTACTAAGAATATCACCAGTCTCAAATATTTGACCTTTTTTTATTACTGACTTACTTCCATTTCCACGTACAAAATGAGCATTGCCAATTATTTTTGTGGCAATTGCTATTCTTTCACCTGAGATAGCATAACTGAAAATAAAAATGTATGTTATTATTATTCTTATCAATTTAATTCTCAACAGTAACTGAGTTAATTAAAATCTCTTTTTTTGACATTTTTGATAAAATTTGATTTAATATATTTTGATTAACATTTGAATTATTAATAATTATGTTTTTGGTAATTCTATAACCAGCAAGTGGTCCATCAATTCCGAAAAGAGCATTATACTGATCCTCTCCTAAAGCTTCAATTAAACTTTGTTGACTACTATTGAGCATTTTTATACTAGCTGATTCAGATGGATCTGCTAATTTAAATGCATAAACTGATGATAGCTCATCCTCATATCCGTTTGTAGTTGGAATTTCAACTTTAATTTGCCAAACATAAGTTTTACTATATTCTAATGGACGAGCATCTGATGTGGGATACTGAAATGTGCTAATATCTGAAAGATTGAACCACTCAAGAGATTGATTGTAAGGTAACATTCTTTCATCTCTTAATGCTTCTTCCATTGATGAATGATAACCATTTTTAAATTCTGCTATTCGTATATAAGTAAAACAATTCTTACAATTTCCTTTATTCCAATTAAAAATCGGATATGGAGTATAAACCACATTAAATAAGCTATCAGATAATTCACCTCCTGGTGATTCAAGGTTTACACCAGATGAAGATTCAACAATAATAGTTTTTGAATCTTGATCAGTTAATTGAATATCAAATTCTGATGAACCAGAATAAATTTTTAACTCAAACCTATATTCCCCATCAGCTAATTTACCCGTAGACATCATGGCACTAGTTACTAATTCAAAATCAGATGGATTAATAGCATCAATTGTGCGAATGACTACAGGAACTACATTTGGTGGATTTCCTTCATCAAGTAAAGTGTTAGTATTAGTTGAAAAATTTCTATTATCAATTATAATGTCTTCCTTCATTTGGAAGACATTAGATTCAATCTCAGTTAATGTTTCTCTACTATCTAGTCCTAAAGAAGGAGATAGTAAAGATGCCCTAAACCATATCTTTGTATATATAGGATAAGAATCAGAACGAATTCTAAAACGAAATAAAGGTGCATCAGATTCACCAGTATTTATATTAAAATTACTGATATAATATGATGTATACTCAAAAAACTGCCCTTCAAGACTTGCCTGAGCTATTAAAGAGGATTTATTAAGAACTATAGATAGAATAGTTAGTGTTATTATTCTTTTAAACATGCAACTTTCTTTTTATGATACCAGGCTCAATTTACCTAATGAGAAGAGGAGGCTTCAAGAAGTTTTGTCTTATTATATTTTTTAATAAAATTAATAAATTCTCATATAAATGAATAAGCCCCGTTCAAAAATTAAACAGGGCTTATTAAAGTTCCCGGCGACGACCTACTCTTCCACGCTAGTTACCCGCGCAGTACCATCGGCGCTATAGGGCTTAACTTCCGAGTTCGAGATGGGATCGGGTGTAACTCCTATGCTATGGTCACCGGAGAAATTTCAGGGAATTGATGCGGATCTTCAATTGATCAAGAAAGATTGATAAAGCCATTCGGCTAATTAGTACCACTCAGCTCAATACATTACTGTACTTACACTTGTGGCCTATCAACGTCGTAGTCTACAACGAGCCTTATTATCAAAAAGATAGGGAGAACTAATCTTAGGACAGGTTTCGCACTTATATGCTTTCAGCGCTTATCCTTTCCGAACTTAGCTACCCAGCGATGCTTCTGATGAAACAACTGGTACACCAGAGGTTCGTCCACTTCGGTCCTCTCGTACTAGAAGCAGATCCTTTCAAATTTCCTACGCCCACAGCGGATAGAGACCGAACTGTCTCACGACGTTCTGAACCCAGCTCA
>ERZ1046876.157-NODE-157-length-56676-cov-5.952880_pt1 | contig 56676 bp, 52 predicted proteins | sample MGYA00383094_ERZ1046876 | MGnify/ENA primary metagenome ERZ1046876 (study PRJEB29581, sample SAMEA5548364) | metagenome | biome: marine; feature: coastal; material: water | depth 50 m | study: Short-term variability in the microbial, nano- and picoplankton...
CTGAGATGAGAAATTTTGTTTCATAGTATCTCGGTATAGATTGAAAGTAAAATTAGTATGATTGGCCGACCATGTTGTCATTAGAACCCTCGAATAATTGCATTACCAATGCTTATTGAAGTGGTTATCAGTCGGGTGTCATGACTGTCATGAATACGAACACTCGCATCAAAAGTATTTTTCTTATATCACTCATTTTTTTAATGGTACAGGCTAATTCATTGTATGAATATAACGGTTCTAAGAATGAACAGATCTTAGTTCTCAACGAATCGATTAACCCCTTACCAAGCACCAATAATGACTCAGTGACAAATCTAACGGGATCGATGACTAGAGTCATGATGTTTCCATCAGAGGCTGAAGTCACTGGCATGCATATCGATGTGAATGGTAACTTTTTCGTCAATGCCATGCACCCGGATGAAGGCAGATACAAAGCAACAATTGGAGTAATCAATGGTGTTGATTGGAATAATCTCCCTAGTTCCGTTCCAGAATTAGCCTCATCTAGCAATGAAGGCGATATTTGGCATGGAATTAGAACTTCTTATGGTGAATATCAGGTCCTCTTACAAAGTGAAGAAGTCCTCTCTGAAGGTGGAAATGCAGGAGGGATATACTCCATTGACGACGAAACCAGAATTTTTATCAGCGAAAAACCAGATTACAATGCCTTCGTCCCGCTCAATGAAATTGGCAGTAGAGGATATCTCTACACCGCTTGGGAAGATCGCCCTGCTGGAATTAGTAAATTGGAAATCGAATGGAATACAACGTCTACTGAATGGGATGTAATATCTGGTATGATGCTGAACCTGAGTAGTGTCAACGGGGGTTGGGTTCTCTGTTTTGGCAGTATGAGTCTTTGGAATACACCGCTTCTATCAGAGGAACTTTACTTTGATGACACCAAGTTCTGGAACGATGAGACCTACAATTATCATAATGGACAAGAAAGATTAGCGGATTATCTCGGCTACTATCCTAATCCCTACGACTATGGTTACATCATGGAAATTGGAAACGCGAACACAACTAATCACGAGTTCACCAAACACTTCACTATGGGGCGATTTTCTCATGAAAACGCGCAAGTAATGCCAGATAAGAGAACCGTTTACCTATCAGATGACGGCTATGGTACCGTATTGTTCAAATTCGTCGCTAATACTGCTGGAGACCTCAGTTCGGGAACTCTTTATGCTGCTAAACTAACTCAGGATAATAGCAGTGATTCAGCTATTACCGGGTTTGCTGTAGAATGGTTAGAGATGTCTTCTTCTTCAAATTCGGACATTCAAAATTGGATAGATGAATACGATGGTATCACTACAGCGGACTTCGTCTCTGGAGAAAATTCATACATCAGCGATGAGGAGATTAATGATTGGGCAGAGGGGCGTATAAACGAGGATTTGAATGGAGATGGTACGATTGGCTCTGCTACAGATGACCGTGTGGCCTTCCTCGAATCTCGAAAGGCTGCTGCTGCGCTTGGAGCCAGTGACGAATGGAATAAGATGGAAGGTGTTGTGTTCAATCCAAATGCTCCTGATTACCTCTATCTAGCAATGTCTGATATTAATTATGATATGACAGATGGACAAGGGGATATCGATGTCACAGAGAATCGTTGTGGGATTATCTATCGTATGACAGTTAGTGACGGATGGGATGTTAGTAGGATTGATCCTATGATTTCAGGTGGGCCTTATTCCTCTTCAGCCACAAACGAATGCGATGTGAACAACCTTGCAGGACCAGATAATCTCGTAGTTCTAGATGATGGAGGGCTTTTGATTGGTGAAGATACGGATAAACATGAGAACAATATGGTTTGGCTCTGGCAGCCAATAGTTGAAACAGAAGTATTGGATGAGGAAAGTAAAGACATTGCTAGTAGTGAAACTGTGGATGATACTAAAGAAACAAGTATCCCAGGATTTCAACTTCTCACCCTCACTACAGCAATTGGAGCCGCTCTTGTAGTGATGCAACGCGAGAATAATATAGCCCAAAAAAGGCCATAGGGAGCCTTTGAATCCAAATACAATTATCGGTTTACATAAGATTTCAGTTCACAAAATTACGAACATACCTGTACGTATTTATTCAGCAGAGATTGAAACAAATCTTCAAAAGCATTCGCCGATAATTAGGGCCATGGACAATCTTCCCTTGTTTGTCTTACCAATGGTTCTGATGCCAGGTGAGATTCAAGAATTAAGGGTGTTTGAACCTCGTTATCGACAAATGCTCGATGATTGTCTTTTGGATGAACGCAATTTTGGTTTGGTTCTCAATGATCCTTTTCAACTTGTCAATCATTGGGATGGACCGCGAACTCATGGCTGCGAGGCAGAGATTCTCTTCCATGAGACCAAAGGAAGTAATCATTTTCTGAAGATTATTGGCCGAAGGAGATTTACAATTCAACAGGTGTTTGAACCTGCCCTACCTCCGTTCAGCCATCCTATGGTTGAATCACTAATCAGCTCGGATGGGATCGACCCAGACTTGCAAACCATGCTCGAAATTATCCCTGATGATGTTGACCATTCAAAACTCTACATCAGTGCTAAAGTCGAATATCATGAGCCGGAAAAAGAAACCACTGCTGAACAACAGGATGAATTGAAAATTCTAGTCGATATGGCATTAAATCAAATCGCACATATGCTAAACATCGAAGAAGATATGGTAGAGCAGTGGGTCACAACAATGCCGATGTTACAGGTTGTCGACAGTGGGCCAAACTCGGTTTACTCGGCTACGGCTCTGCTGCTTAATGAACTTGAAGCCAGACAACAGGTCTTGGCATGTGGTGATATTAGTACTGCGATTGCAGAACTATCACATCAATTGGGTGCTTTCGCCGAAGAAGAGTAATTCAGACGCTAGGCATTGTACTGAGGATATGAACACCCATTGGCCAGGCTGTGATAAATCAATTTTTATTGAAATGACCTTCTTTCCGTTTGCAAAATCATGTGACAGCCTTTTGTATTAAACCGAAGTAGGAATGTCGTGCAAAAGTCACACACCTTGCTCGCAAGGTCAATCCATTGGAGTTTTATTCTCCTCTACATCTATGGTATTTTCAAACAAGTCAACGAATTAGAGGAACTTGAGGATTCCAATCTCCTTTTGTTTGAGATTGTTTTTGCAACAGTTTTCCTCGTTATTGTTATCCTACGCTATTCGTATATGAGCCGTTTCAAGACGTTCTTAGGGGCTCGTGAACCCGTCCATATCGTTCATTACTACTTCGCCCGTTCTGTTCACAAAGCGATGTACGCCGTCTTCATTTTACTTCCACTCAGTGGTTTGATGATCGCTGCATTGTATACGAAAGGATACCAGGACGAAGATGGCTTGTTGATCGGAGCAACGCTTGGCATCCATGAGTTTGCTGCCGTCGCAAGTTACGTCCTTATAGCGACTCACATTGCAGCTGCTATCTACTCTCGAATCAAAGGAGAAGGTGTTTGGTCTTCCATGGTTCCAATCCTAAAAGAAGACAAACCCTCTGAAAACGAGACGGTGAAGAAGATTGCAGAGATTGAAGAACAATTTTATGATAAAGTCCAATCGCTTTTGACTCGTGAAAGCAAGTGAACCGTTGGCTCATAACTAGTCATGGGAATCCTCAAAGAGGAACTTCGTGAAGCAGATTATCTACTTCGTTACGCAGATTTCTTCGTATTGACTTTACTCCACTGCTTTCTGCATCGCCCATGCTCCTTGGATAATGCTTCTAATTATCAAGTCAAGGGTACCACAATTGTTAGTGAAATCAACAGTTCCGACATATCATTTCCACTAAATCGCAAGGGTTCTTCCAAACCCCTCAAGACATTATGGAGGAGTACAAAGGGTGTTGAGTCCCCCAGTACACTGCCTACCCAAGTGACATACGCTTCAAGCGTGGGTGTTGGATGGGGTCGAGTCAATGCATTTTGAGACGCTTGTCCTTATTCTGAATTTATACTAGGGAAAAACTATCACTTGTATCTTGTTAAGAATTTTAATGAGTTCGGTTTTGCGGTGGATTGCCCCTACGATGTCGTGGTTTTTCGATATTTTACCTGGGGTCAATTTAATTCCAGATAGAATCAGGAAAATTCTCGCTGGCACGTTTTTTGTTCCAGGTGCAATACTGGCTAGCATTGGATGGGCGATGGAACAATCTCAACAAGCGTGTACTTCTTGCGCACAAGGCACATTGGACGGTTTTCTTGAATTACTCATGATGGTATTCGGAGTAATTCTCATGTTAATTTCTTTGTGTCTTTGGCCTTGGAGCTCATATGAAGAGGAGTCACAGAGTTAGAGTTGACATCGATCGAATTTTCCATGGAAATCCAATAAGTATCTCCTGTTTAAATTGAAATCATTAGACCGTTATACTTCTAAAATTTCTGCTTTACCGTTACAGATGAAGTGTTTTCTATATCGATAATTTCCTCATCCTCTTTATCATCCAAATCGTCTACTTCATGTCCAACTAGGCCTTTCTTCGCTTCTAGTTTAGAGATTTGTTTTTGAAGAATTTCAAATTCTATTTCAAGATCTTCCATCGTTTCTGTAACGATTTCCATTTTGTCTTGAATTCTAGAAGCGAGTTTTTTCATCTTCCGCAAGATACGCTTTTCGGACATATATCTCCCAATTGCTGATTAGTTATCAATTGATAACTCAGTTTTTTGTGTGAAGTGCTTTGGGTTTTTAGCGCCAATCATTCTTCATAACTTTCTTGTCTAGCAACCTCTAATTGTAGAGCAATAGTCATTTTATCAGGTATCTGCGTTTCAGAAGAATCTACAGGTGACATCATTTCTCCTTCCTCTACATAGAGGCTAGGTCCATTAGCCATGAAGTAGACAGAACCACGGCCGGCTCTAGAATCTGCAGGTTGCGGGTCTTCACTACTTGCACAGGCGTCAATACAACCATCGGCGAATGCGATGTAAACACGGCCCTCAAGATCAATTGTCAGGTCGTTGAAGTCCAACAGATTGCGGTTAGAACCTCCTTCATCAGAACGGCAATCACCACTGTTTAGGCACATGGCTCCTACTTGCACCGGGTCACTGGATAATCTGCGTGTGTGGAATGTTGGATTTTCATCAAGGGCGTTTAGACTGTAAGTCACGTAAATGTAGTAATGGACGTCACCTGGCGCATAATGCCCATTACCATTCCAATTATTACCATCGATATCTGTTGTGTTTAGCAACGAAACGTTTTCACTTCCTAGGTAAGTAATTGCAATTCGCCCTGGGTCGCCAGCATCGGTTTGTGGGAAAGCGGTTGAAATCACCTCAGCAGGGCTGATTCGCATACTCTTTTGTTTCCATGACAAACCAGAATCTGTGCTTGTGGACATGTATATTCCTTGGTCTTCACCGGTCCAGATGTGGTATGCATTGGATTCGCTATCTGTAGCAACTTCGGAATTTTTCCGAGGGTTAGGAGTACCAACATCCGTTCCCATTTCTATTTCATCCCAAGTCATTCCGTTATCCTTGGACAATATCAGTGTCGGGGTTGCGACACGAGGAGTGACGTAGACAGTTCCATCCGGAGCGGTTGTAATCGCTCCATGCAATCCCCCATTTGTCGATGCTAGGCCAACAATATTGCCTCCGACTTCGAAACTCGCACCGCCGTCAAAACTAGTGAAACATGAGATTCCTACTAGTTTATTGAAACAGAAATATACCGCGGTTTCATAGATTGGATTTATTTGTCCTATTGGGCCAAAAAGGCCTTCATCTCTCCAAGGACCAGTTGCTAACTTGATGTGGTCGTTTAGGGGAGTTGTTCCTGAGTCGTGAGGATTACCCAGCCATGATTCACCATCATTATCCGACCAGCCAATCCAAGTGGATTCCAACCCCATCATATGGATATTGAATACGCGGTCTGTCACAGGGTCGACCCAGCCATATGGGTCACTGGTAAAGGGGGCCTGAGTGATATCTGCGACATTTGTCCAAGTCTCACCATAATCACATGAACGCATTGGTTTTTCCATTGCTATGAAGAACATACAGCCGCTAGATGTGATTCCAATACTCGGTTCCTTTCCAGTCTCTCCTACATCGCTGAATATGAAATCCATTTCCAGTGGTTGTTCATTAACAGGCATACCTACACTATTGGTTACGAAAATAGTAGGATCATTTACCATGACAGCCGGTGCAAATTCTTCTAATTCATCTTCATCTGCAGATATTACTGTGTAAAGAATGGTAGAGGAAAGCAGTAGCATTACTAGGGCTATTGACAAAGCAGGCTTTAGAGAAAAAGTCCCGAACATCGGTTCATTGGATAGTTTTGTACTCAAACCATCGTCAATTAGCTCTGCCTCTAAGATTGCTGAACCAGCGACTACTGCGGAGGCTGCAACTACAGTTGATTTGCTAGAATCTGAAGATGTGCCTGTAGGTTCGCCTCTAACCGTTAATGATGAAAGTTCGATCTTCTTCATCAGCGGGTGATGACGTAATCTCATGCAGGGCCTCTCAACAAATACATAGAGAATCATTGCCGATACAAAGGTTAGCAATAATGCGAGAACTGCATTTAGGATAAAAGCAAAGTTACCTGAAACCTCTAAAGTTGATATGAAAAATTCTGTCGACAATGGGAACAGCCAAATCATTATCATTTCGTGCATTAGATATGCTGAATAGGAAAGTTGCGCAATCGGATAGAGTATTTTCGCTCCAAGGATTTTACTTAGGACCTGTGCAATTACATCTTTGGAATACAAAGCGGCAATGATCAAGAATGCAAGACTCGCTGCGAAGATATCTCTTTCTACCGCATACCAGGTTAACTGTACAACATATGGTGTGTCGACAAGATATTTCATATCGAGCATCGATGAAATAACGAAGAGTGCTAACGCCATTGCAGAGATAAAAATTATTCTCTTACTATTCTCGAAAAAATGCTTTAGTTGCCCTTCACGATAAATATGTAGCCATGCCGCCATAACTCCGATTAACAATCCGCCATATCTGGTGTAGAAGTTGTCATATGTGTGATTAAAACGACCAATCCATGTATCTGAACCAAGGTCACGAAAATCCCAGTAAACGGCAAGGTCGTAGTATTCTAGAGCTAAAACCCGTAGTAGCCAACCAATGAATAAAAGACCTACGCACCACATAAAAAACTGCTCAGATTTTCGCATCATAAGGAGGAAAATTGGTGCGATGAGATAGAATTGTTCCTCTATGGCTAGCGACCAGCACCAGCCCATATACTGGTTTTCTATTGAAATGAAATTATTTACATAGAGTAAATTAGCCCAGGCATAATCAATATTTTCGCCTTTTAGGAAAAATACTGCAAGAAGCATTGCTACAACATAAACAGGCATTAGTCGCAAAAATCTTCGGGCATAGAATCTTCTAAAATTCATCTTGTCAGATCTCTTGATTTCTTTGAAAATTATTGACCCAATCAGAAATCCACTAATTACGAAGAACATGTCAACTCCAAGGCCACCTTTGATCAACCACGAGAAGGCAAAATTATTGAAAATCGAGTCATAAAACGGCAGTACATGACCATTAGTCCACTCGACATTTTGAAAGAACCATACATGGAACATCAGTACCCAAAGAACAGCAATTGCTCTAACTCCATCAATTGCTGGCTGATGAAACGATGGACGGTTGAATAAATCTCTCAAGCCATCTCGTACATTGAATAAATTAGATTTATCAAATTCTTTATCCATCTAAATCACAGCAGTCCGAGCAATCGACTTTTTACAACCATCACCTAAATAGGCCATCTCGACAAATGAATCTGGATTGTTTGGGTATTTAGTAATCACTTAATCAAATTCCGATACTATCGAGCAATGAAATATTGTTTAAAAACTACCATAATTAATAGGCCTAGCCTATCATGAACGGGCAATAACCTATGGCTAGAGTGCGAATCAAGTGACATGCGGCAGTTTCAGTGCAACCATATGTTTCTGAAATCACCCGTATCTCGAAACTTTAAACAAATGGCTTGTGAATATCAAAAGGTGAATAGATGAGTGAAAATAAATCGATAACCGAACCCCTTGATTTGCGGTACATGCAAGTAGGCATTAGTATGCAGGCCGGCTCTATGCTGCCAGGTGCATCATTACCTAGTCATTTTTGGAATCTCGAATTTATTACTATGATTGGGAAAAATCAAGATGGAATGACGTGCTACGTCAAATTTGAATTTAAAGATCGAGAAGTACTGACATTAAAACACGGTGGATTAGAAATTATAGAGGTAAAGTCAGAAACTGAAAGTTCTGCTATGGTCAAAGTTCTACTCAACGGGCCAATAGCACTGTTGTTCTGTGAGGATAATGAAGTGTGGTGGGTAAGTCCAACTAATCTTACTCCAAATGGGTTGTCGTTGACTATTCGAGGAACTAAGAAAGGTTTGACTCGTATTAGAGGACGTATTTCAGAATTAGTTGGAAACGGATTTTCTGTTAAATTAGGCGCAGAATCAATGCACAGTCCAGAATTCAGAGATATGCTACCTAGGAAACAACGAACAGTTCTTGATAGAGCTATTGCGATGGGATATTACAGTCGTCCCAGAGGCTGTACTCAGCGAGACATTGCCGAAGCAATGGACATAAAGCAAGCAACAGTCAGCGAACATCTACAATCTGCTGAATCAAGAATCATCAATAGCATTGGGTTTTAATCGGGTTTTTCTATCATGAATGGGTGCTAAACTATCGCCAGAAGTCTCACATGCGAGACATGCGTCCAGTTTCACTGCGTACAACGGCTTTACTTTTGACACTAATAATGGTTTTAATGCCTATGGCTCCTTTTGCCGACCAGGATTTCAAATCAAGCGAATTCAGTGCTTAATTTTCATTCATTTGGGTGAAGAAAGTGGCACCCCATCCTATTATCCTACAACAAGAATTATTCAATGAAGGCATCTCGTAGTTTTCATGGATTTGTCAACCGCCTCGCAATGGGCCGAAGTCATTGGACTGATCACTATCCTTGGTGCTGCTATTTACAGTTGGATTCAAATCAATGAACTCAAGAAAAGTCGTGAAGGAGCTGCATCACTCTCTCTGGGCGCACTGTGGCAAGACACCGAATTTTCACACGGTTGTATTCTGATATTCCGGCAGCCTGACAACCTCCTGTCCATTGAGGAAATGGAGGAATTTCATGGTCCTGACTGGCCAAAGGTGTTCACGGTTTTGACCACATGGGAGAGCATCGGCGTATTGATGCACGAAGGACATCTAGAGTGGCACATCGTCCACAAGTTGTATTCCGGTTCCATTATCAGGTCATGGGAAAAAACAGAGAAAATAATCTATACCATTAGAGAAGCCACGGGCATTGAGAGTGCTTTTGAATGGGTGCAATGGATCGCTGAACGCATGATAGAATTCAATGAAGAAATACCTAATGAACCTGCTCAATTGGCTTACAAAGATTGGAGGCCCCCTGCTCGTAGGATTCCTTGATACCGAAACTTCTGAATTTGCTTCAACAAGCTCGACGCATAGACAAAATACATCGGATTGAATTAACTGAAAATACGTAATAGCGCCTCTTCGATAGTCTCTCCATCTCCACCGTTAGATGAACGATGTTGGTATTGATTCCATACGAATTGACCATCTGGACTCAATATGAAATAAGCAGGAGTTCCAGTAACGCCCCATGAATACATTACACTTTGATTTCTATCGTCAAAATACGGGAATGTATGGACTTCACCTGGTCGTTCAGAACAATCAGAACTACCGCCTTTACAGCCGATGTAAGTGGTTTTTTCCTGGAATGCTACAACTTCTTCTGGTTGCGCATTGAAGTAACTATTACTGGAGAAGTTAACAGCCATTGCTAAGAAAACCGCTTGCTCTCCATATGCATCGTGCCATTGTGATAATTCATCACCGGCATTCCAGCAGTGGCCGCAATCGGTAGAAAGGAAGAACACAACTACCCACTTTGAAGTGTCATTATCTTGCTGCGTCCAAGAGATATTGAACAAAGAATCAAAACTGAAATCATCCCATTGAGTGGCATTTTGTTGATGAATCAATCCTTCAAAATTTGCCGCATACATTCCTTCCGATGACCCGTATACGACTTCAGTGATAGTGCCAATAACAACATACTCATCTGTAACATTATAGCGCCAAATCGCTTGTTGTGAGTTTTGATCTACCAAAAATACGTATTCAGGGCCCACATCAAAAGTAGGCATCTCAACTATTGATGAACAACTCGAGTCAGTCTCATTGAAAGAACCTGCACAAGTCTCATTGGTTAGGCCATAATAGTTGATAGTAAGATTTCGATCTAAATCATAAGACATCGATGCGTATTCATCAGAATATGGAGAGTAAACCGTTTCTCCATTAGTCAAGTCATTACCACTAAGGTTAGTGATTATTGTATCAGGGTCTACTAGGGTGTCGCACCAGTCAGGAACTATCATTGAGTTGATTTTCGAATGAACATTTTCAGCACTGATATTATTGTTTAAAGCAGATTCTTGGACATGAGTTGTACAGCGCCAGAATACAGGGTTTTCAGTTTGAATCCCTTGCCAAGTGGCGTTGGAATTATCAGTAGAGTTTTGTGAAGCATTGTCACCATTACTAGTGTTATTGTTATTGCCAATACCCGGTAAAATTGTTGTTGGTTCGGTTTCGTTATTCCCGGTATCAACAACTTCATCCAATATTTCACAGGAATTTTCACCATCACTATTCTCGTCACCAGCGATACACATCCCCGTGGTATCTTCCTCTTCGCTCCACGGCATAGTACAGCCAGAACAGAGCAACATGCTGCAAATCAGAGCGACCAAAATTGGCTTCTGCATACTCTCCCCAGCCAAAGGTGTGGCCCAGTATATTTCAAGGCTCCATTTCCATCAGTCATTATCCGCTTCTCGTGCGGCTTCGATTTCTTCCTTGTTTTTCCTAAACCAGATAAATGACTGTACGCAAATATATGTGTAAGCAGATCCAGTAAGAAGTAGCATTAGCATTGAACTCGAAGCATAATTCAGACCATCACCGATTACCATGAAAAAACGAGTTCCACCAATGATACATAGTAATCCGAATGTTGCAGCAATATGCATCCACAATTTTCTTTTTTCTGGCATTGCATTTGCTAATATCCCTGTAAGTAATAGTGGAATTCCCAAAAGAGATGGGAAATAAGAGGTTATAGAATTCGAGTCAGAGATTTGGGAAACCGCTATTCCCCAAATTATTAGGAACCCGCCATATGATATTGTAATCGTCGGAATCGATTGTCCTGCTACGGTATATTGTGTCTTCATGATTATCTTAGAAATCACTAGGTAAATCAATATTTTCAATCAACTATGGCTGATTCTTCTATGGAATAATTCTCTACGAGGAATACATAAATCATTATCCATTCATTACGGGTGAGAGTGTAAGCATATTGCATTAAAATAATCTATCGGGCAAAAAAGGCAGCACTGAGCCATATTCTTGCACTGGGGTGGCGATGGAAAATGATTTATTCCTCGTCACTCTTCTTCCTGAGTTAAATCGACGAAAGGAATATCTTCCTCTTCATGAACGTGTTCAACCACAACTTCTGCGATATCACCGATTTCTATTACGTGCTCAAATAGAATATCATCGACTTCGTCAAGGGCATCGGTTTCTGTGTCGACACGAGGGTCCACTTTGATAATCGAGGCTTCGATTCTAGCGATTGCTCGCATAACTGCTGGCGCATTATCTTCAGAGAGAGCCATCCTTGCTGCATCAATGTCATTTTCTGCGGCGAGAACATCTGATTGTGACTTTTCGTTATCAGCCAATCCTTTGACTATGGCCAATGCATCAGAGACCACGTCAATTTTTTGTGTTAGGTCTTCCTTTGCCCGTTCGATAAGAACCTTCCAACGCTTCTCATTTTCTTCTACCTCACAAACTCTACGAGAAAACATCCAGCGTTGTGAAACTTCCCATGGATTATGCGCAATACTTGCCGCCAAATCTAGAATTATCGCAGCTCTTGTTTCAAGTGGTCCTTTGAGATAGATGGTATTTACATAACATCTTGTCATCAAACCAAAACCCCAGTATGGTTTACTTTCAACGACAACCGATAGGTCGCCAGCAGAAAAGGAGATCTTCCATTTCTGTTCATCAAATGTTGGCACTTCTTCAACCAATGGCGTACTGTTTCCTGCAACAACTCTAATCAACGTTTTACAAACATCACCGAGCCAAATCTTCTTGATAACAGCAGGGTGGCTCGCACTGCGTAAATTCATTTCAGAGTCATAACCATCCTCTGCAGATGCCTTTCTCACCTGGGCATGTAGGACCGACGATTCACCATCTAGGTAGTCCTCCATAGACCAAGGGAGAAGTGGCTGTCACAATAATTATTTGCAAGCAAGATTCAGCAGATTGATATCTTCAGACACGATGCGTCATTCATGTCAGCCAAGAAATCTAATGACAAATCGGCTTTTGATACACTCACATCGTTACCGGGTGTTGGAAAAGCTACTGCAGAGAAATTGATTGCAGCAGGATATACTACTATTGCTAAAGTTGCTAGTGCAAGCATGAAAGGACTTCAAGGGGCAGGTCTAAGCCAAGCACTGGCAAAGAAAGCCACCGCAGCAGCAGGAAGTAGTGTCAAAAAAGCCCCTGCTAAGGCTAAGGCTGCTGGCAAGAAAGCAGCATCTAAAGCATCGACTAAAGCAAAGAAAGCAGCAAGCACCGCTAAGAAAGCCGTTGCAGAAAAGTCAGTAGCAACCAGAAAACGTAATGTTGCTGCAACCAAAAAAGCCAAACAGATTGCAACTGTAACTAAAGCCTCTTCGAAAAAAGCCGCATCAAAGGCTAAGGAATCAGTAACCAAATCAGCAACTAAAGCCAAGACTACCTCTAAGAAAGTAGCAGAGAAAGCCTCTTCTACTGCCAAGAAAGTAGCAAGTGGTGGCAAGAAGAAACTCAAATCACCTAGTCTTGCTGACATAATCAAGCGCGCTAAGAATAAGTGAACACTAATATCCTTAGGCTTGGTTCATCTATTACCAACTGTGCCAAGAAGAAAGTACGGCCGGTTACGCAAGCCGGTCGAGCGACCTTCACGTGATAATTGCTCACGTTGCCGTTCCGGTAAATATTGTCCAGTAGAGGGTCACAACGGAAATGCAATCCTACCTGAAAGGGAATGGAAAGGACCACCATCGATACCTAAGCGCGGTAAAAAAATCAAGAATTAATCATCACTACTGCTAGATTGTGCTCTGCGATAGACTTCTCGTAATGTCTGATCGCTTATTTCGAGATAAACCCTAGTTGTGGCAATCGAAGCATGACCTAGCAATCTCTGGATGCTGACTAAATCAGCGCCCCTCTCAAGTAAACCAGTTGCAAAATTATGCCTGAGTACGTGAGGGCTCAATCGCCCGCGTGGAATTTCGGCACTATCTGCTAATTTATCCATCAAACGCTGTATGCCACGAGATTGCAGATTATCTCCATTTTGTGAGGTTAACAACCTATCACTTTCTGAACCTCTGCTCTCTCTAATCGGAAGCCAAGCCAATATTTTTTCAACGGTTCTTTCTGTGAATAAAACCATCCGGTCTTTATCGCCCTTGCCGCCGTAAACCATTGCACTGCGGTCTTCAAGGTCTATATCACCCAGGGATAATTCACATAATTCACTAACTCGTAAACCGGTTTCAAGAAGTATTGTCACCACCAATGAAGCCAGTGGATCTTCGCTACACGATGCAGCATCGATTACCGACGATAATTCTCTTTTCGTTAGTGTTCTTGGAAGACGCTTGCTATTTCTCGGTCTGGTCAAATGCTCAGGCCAACGCTGACCTAACCAATTGACGATATGTGCTGCAGAAGCCAAGCGCGCATTTATCGTAGAAGGAGCGAGGTCAACCATAGATAGCATCCAATTATCGATTCTACCATTGTGTGGGTCGAGCCGTTCAAGTAATTGTGAGATTATCATCCCTTCTCTTTGCGCCTCACTGAGGATATTTTCACCAGGAAGGGGGGTCTCGATGAATTTACGAATACCAGAAAGATACGACTTCAGCGTATTCGCTGATTTGCCTTCACTTTTCAGTTGCATACGATAGGCGTTAAGCCATGGCTGTTCAGCGAGATGAGCAAGTCTAGGAGGCAATTCTGGGCCATCACCGTAAAGGCGAGCCTGCTGCCTCATACGTTGTCTAGACCTTTGTCCCATCTCCATTGGCGTCACCGCCTCCGCCGTAGCGGATGTGCATCCCTTGCCCCTGAGGGCAGTTACCAGATTGCCTTATGCGATATGAACATGACGTGAGATTACCCTTCAGGCATCCACTTCATCGCGGCTTGATTCATAATTCGTCGTTCTTGGACCGAGTTTCTGACGTAGATTCAATTTGAGGTCTTGCAATTTACCATAGCAAATAATGACGTCACTGAATCTTAACTGATTATCAACTTCAGGGTTCCAAATCAGTTCACCATCTCTTGATAATGCCATAACTGTAGGTTTTCGACTACCGTATAGTTCCGAAATAGTACAACCTACAAGATAAGGGTGGTTTTTCATGTGTATCGAAAGAGCTCCCATTCCCGGAACGGTATTTAGCATCAAATCCATATTCACATCTGAGAAATTATGGTCATTTGAGACGAAGTCTATGATTGCACCTGCTACGTTTTGACCACTTGCTTTCTCGATTCCTTCCAAACCAGGCGATGAGTTAACCTCGAGAACCAGCGGTCCATTAACTCCCTCAAGCAGATCTACGCCTGCTACATTTAATCCCAAAACCCTAGCAGCCCTACAAGCAACTTCGCGGTATTCGTCACTTATCTCAACACTTTCTACGGTTCCGTTTAGGTGGAAGTTCGATCTAAATTCACGCCCCCGTGCTCTACGACGCATACAGGCAACGACCTTGTCACCGATTACGAAAGCCCTGATATCTTTACCATGGCTTTCAGAAATATATTGTTGTACTAAAATCGCTTTTCCAGTCATCAGTAAACCCTGAACTAAATTCCGAGCTTCATGTAATGTGTGGCGCAAGAATACACCATTTCCCTGAGTACCTTGAGTGACTTTGATCACCACTGGCAATCCACCGACAGAATCGATAGCACGCTCAACGTCCTTCATATCTCTGACATATGCAGTAGCAGGTGTTGGAATTTTATTTCTGGCTAATATCTGCCCCGAATGGAGTTTGTCACGACTTTGGATAATTCCGCTACTGGAATTAGCGGACCAAATTCCCAATTGTTCTAAGTGACGAAGAACCGCGACCCCATGGCTGGTAATCGAATGCCCTATTCTTGGGATAACTGCATCGTAGTTGAACGGTTTACCTTGGTGTAAAATGTCGATATTATCCTCATTTACGAAGAGAGAAAATTGCATAGGATCGATGACAGATACATCAACGCCTCTCGCTCTCGCTTCTTCGACTAAACGTCGCGTACTGTAGAGGCGTGGACCTCGTGAAAGTACAGCAAGACGTAGGTCCATAATTCTGGCCGCGACCACATGCTTATTGAGTCCTTTGGCAAAAAACGCCATCGTTCACTTCAAGAAGCGTAAACAGATGCATCAGATATGTCCGAGCATGATGAAGTGGAAAACCATTCTTTAGATATCTTGGAAACAGAGGCAAATGATTTCTCATCTGTAGGCCATATAGTGGATGAAATACCAGCTAAAACTTCCTTAGAAGAACGCCAAGAAAAAATGAAGAGATCGCGCTGGAATGTTCTAATGTATCTCGGTCTTGCAACTATATTATTCTCTTTTTCACTTTTTCCAATGACTACCGAAATGGAAGTTGGATACGCTAAGGATTACGAAACTGGTTATATTTTCGGCATACCGGTTGCTGGTGCAGATTATACCGATGTGCCCGTAGAGATAATCATCGAAGTAGAAACGGTTCCAACCGATGCTTCCAAAATTGAAGTCTTCATAATTCAGGCTGATTATTGTACAAAAACAATCAATGGTGCAATTACCGATTATCAAGATGAGGATGGTAATTCACTAGCTCAATTACAAATAGCAACTCGTAATGAACAAACTCATCAACGTCAATTACAAACCATTGAAGATATTTCACCAGGAGAGACTTATAATCTAAACTTCGACATCGATAGCGGAAATTATTGTGTTCAGATTATAACTGAAACAAACAATGGTCTAGAGGTTAAACTAAACGTGACTTACAAAATGTATCCTTTCCAAATAGTAGGGGGGGCTTCAGCTTTAATCTGCCTCTTACTATCGATTTTCGCTTTTATCGGGGCTCAGAAACATGGTAGGGAAGTCCGTGAAGCGATGAATCCGAATAAGAGAGAATCAATCGAAAGTCAGGTTCTTTCACAAACCTCAGATGATAGAATTTCAGCAGGACCACGCAGTGGGCCGACAAGTGGACCGAATGCACCACCATCGGGACCGAATGCACCACCATCTGGGCCGAGCGCACCACCTTCGGGGCCAAGTGCACCGCCATCTGGGCCGAGCGCACCACCTTCGGAGCCAAGTACACCACCGTCTGGACCACCGTCTGGACCGCCATCAGGGCCGAGTGCACCAACTTCGGAGCCAATTGGACCACCGTCTGGACCACCATCTGGACCGCCAGTCGAGGAAGTCATGGTAGAATCAGAACCAATTCACACACCAGATCCTGTATTCGAATCAGCCCCTGAACCGATTGCAGAACCAGTTCCTGCGGAAGAAGCGAGTAATCCTATTGTTGTGGAATCAGATGTTTATGAAGACCAAGGCGGCGGTTTCTACTTTAGGAAATTACCAGATGGCAGTTATGACCAAACGGTATTTTGGCGTGATGAGGATGGTAATTACCATCCGTATGTCCCAGACGCTTGATGAATAGTATCGTAATCCTCACATATCGCCCCATCCTTGAAAGAGGGTGAGCGCTGCAATGGGTTTGAGGTGATGGCTTGGGCAATGATTATTCTTCATTAACTGTAGCAGCCCTCAAAGAGATTTGTCGAGAGCGAGACTTGTCTATTACAGGCCGAAAAGCAGAGATAATCGAGAGATTATTAGCCAGCGAAAAAGCAGGTCCCACTCCGGTTGCTAAAACATCTACACCCGACGATATGGAAGGAAGTATCTCATTCGAGGAAGATGATGACATCGACTCATCCGGTGACGTCTTAGTCGCAGAAAAAGAGGAAGAAGGGATTCTTGAAGCGACTCTTGATTTTGATGACGAAGAAAGAAAAAATACCATTCAGGTTTTTGAAGCGGAAATTCATGATGCAGAGGTAATAGACGACTTACCGGAGATTGCTTCAGTTGTGAAGCAAAGACCCGCTACTCTCTTTGAACAGATACAGAATCCAAAAATTGCTGTAGTTTTAATTACACTATTACTAGCAGGTTCTGGCTGGTATTGGTATTCTGTCAACCAACTTGAACCGTTTACCCCAGATAAGTTACGTTATGGTGATGAGATGAGTTATACCATCACTAATGGTAATCTCGATGTCACTGACGAATTTATCACCATACTCGCCGATCAATTCGAAACCGATGAAGAGATATGTCGGCTAAGAGTTGCGTTTTCAGGTTCAGGCTCAACCGTTATCAGTGAAGGAACGAAGAGCGATCTGTCAGGTGAAAGTGGAGAATCGCTTCTCGGAGCAGTGAGGGCAAAGGGTGGATTGGGATTACCATGGTTAACCGTTGAGAAAGTCCACACCCACGATTACCAGCAACTCGACATCCAACGCCATTCACCATCTGTAATTCCAGGATCAACCCAGTGTAGCGACCTTTCATTGGGCGGTAGTGGTAGAATGAATATGGTCACGACCTCATGGGAGGAAATAGGAGAAAGAGATACAATTGGAACACAAGCTGATTGGTCTCTAGATATTGATACAACTCATAGAGAAGGAATAGCAATGTCTTACGGTGTTGGCGGAACATTCGATATTCTCGAATCTGTTCTTCCCGGAGTAGCCATGATATTAACGCCAGTAGAGGTTAGCAAATTGATAGGAGATTCACTTATTGAAACTGGTGTCAGTGGCAGTTATCTTGGTTGGAATTGGAATGTAATTGGCCCTGACGACATTGGCGGTACTGACATGTGGAAGGTAATAGTAGATCACGAAACCGTACGCGATCTTTGTCTTGGTTCCGCGGTAATTACTCTCTGGATTGAAGAATCTTCACCTTGGGCTATACAACAACAAGTAGATGTTTCAATAACTGGAAAAGAAGGCAATCGGGCGTCATGTTCTACAACTAGCACCATCCTCAGTGATTTATTCTTCCCAGAAGGAACCCTCGATTATCAGATAACATTCGCCCGCTCATCACTGGAAAGAGGCGAAAAATTACTTGATTTAGGGCGTTCATACAACACTCGTCCAAATCCTATTGCTTGGACTCCATCCTCATCAGAACTCGAAGATTGGGGCGATGATGAAATGCATTTACCAGATGATTCGAAGTTCAGAACCCATCCATTGGAATCTGCATTGGAATGTGTCCCATACCTAAGTGAGGCAGTTGCTGCAAGAACTGCCTTATCTGGTGACGGTTATGTTTGGCGAGCAATCGATCAAAGAACCGAATCACAAACGACTTGGAATCTTTCTTGGGTACAAACCGATGATACCTCTGGTTGGGTGAGAATGTCGATATCTGGTTTGCCAACGGATGAGAATTGTACCTATGAAGCACATGGTGCCCACGACAATTCAATATCTTGGAATCGGAATGATATTCCAGCAGCTCTCAATATGAGTGAGATAGAAAATAGACTGTCACAAGAAATCAGATATGAGCATTTCACTGGCCCAGACGGGTTTTTCAATAGCGATGATAGTCCACATCAAGAAACAAGATTTGGCCATCTAGTCGCAATACCGGGTTCGGATTATACCGATTGGATAAATCGTTTAAGCGAAATTGAAAACGGTGCAACAACGATAGACGTATCCCGTTCATGGGATTCAGGCGGCTGGAGCAATACCCTTACCATGGCCGCAGATGCAACCGACGGGCGAGTAATCGGCTGGAATTTATTCAAAACCCCTTCATGAAGTGATAGTATGGCAGAGAAAGGCAGTCTTGACCATCTGATGGAACAAAACGAGACAGATCTGCCATTTCTTTCTGCATATGGTGGTGGCGAGGAACCGCAAGCGATATTAAAATCAATAAAAGAAATTTCAAGCGAACATTTTGAGTTAGAATTATGCGAAGAAGGAGTGTTAGTCCAATTCATCGCAGACAATTTACCATTGGTCAATTCAGATATCAAATCACGTGGCTTCTCTGATGGGACCCTGAGTAAAGACCGTTCAAAACTTAGTGTTATAATCAACGAATGGGGCCCTGAACAGCGACGACTAATCGAGAGATTAGTCGAGTTCACTGTCGGCGAATGAGCGCTGCAAAGAGCACCACAAACATCACCGAACTAATCGGCAGTGAATAGAGAAAACCATCATCAGAGGCGGTAACTACAGTACAATTAGCCCCTCCTGATTGGCCTGTTTCAGAGTCTTTCCAACAACTTGACCAGGTTTTGTAATATCCTTTTTCAGGAAAATCTTCAACGGTTTCATCATCGTAATAATTTAAGGTAATCTTCCAATTAACGTAAGTGTGAAGACAATTATTTTTATCTTCTTCAGAACAATTATCAGGTCCTTTTGCGATGACTTCTCCAAACCACACCTTTTCATCAGTACTGTTCAACTGTAACGGTTCAGGACTAAGGCACGAACCAGCATTGTAGCAGATTTGAGTCAAACCTTTCATCGTGGTATTGTTAGCGACAGCATCATCATTTAGTGTGACACTTATCGACCAAACCTCACCCTCATTTGAAGGAGTTGTGTGCAGAATCTCAGAAATTGGAGTGTTAGAGATATCAGGATCTTGGTCTTCACCAGGCTGCCCATCTGCTAATACTACTGGTGCTATCAGTACCATTATCATGGCAACAGATAGTAATCGCATGGTATTCCCTCAATCTTTACTTATTCAAATCTTTTTAGGGAAGTCTCATGATTTTGATTTTTACAATTCCATAGTCCACAATTCATCACCAACATGATGAATATTTGTAATGCCTTTCCCTTTACTGGATTCTACCATATCTTTCCCCGTCATTTTGGCCCAACCTATAGCCAGAGGACGACCGTGCTCTTTATCGCGAATCCAGACCAAATCATCAACTTCGATATCAGGGTCAGCGCCATGAACTCCAGCGACCATACAATCTGCTCCATTCATCAAAAATGGAATTGCTCCATGGTCAACTTCGACGTACATTCGGTCGATTGGTTTAGCCAAAAGTCCACGTAATGTTAGGGAAACACATCGTTCACCGTCTGGTTTTTCGGTTTCGAAAGCAAGAGCTACCCTGTCGACAAGAACTAGATTCCACGGCCCATATTGAGCCATTTCAAGAAAAGCACCATCGACCGCAAGATCAGCACCAAGATGACTTTCCAAGTCCTTCAATAGTGGGGCGATATTCTTTCTTCGAACAGGTCTGCGCTTTTTCACAACCCAATCCTTCACCATAACCCGGCCTTGCATTACCTGCTTTCTAATCTATGGGTTTGGACAAGCCCTCTTATTCATGGCTCATGACTTGTTGGCATTGCTATGACGGTATGGTGTGCAATCCGTACATACGCTGCACATGCTTCAGAATTGGGCAATCCAATTCTGAAAAAACCTGCCTTTTTTCTCAAAGCAGATGCTTGCCTTACTGGGCCAGGTACCATAAACACCTGCGGAGGAGATGTCCACCACGAAGTGGAATTGGTAGTTCGCCTCGGAGAAGACCTATCTCCTGATGCGATGACAGTTGGACTTGATCTTACCAAACGTTCACTCCAAGACAATGCCAAAAACAAGGGCTTACCGTGGGCAGAGGCAAAATCGTTTGTTGGTTCTGCCATAATTGGAGATTGGGTAGAGCCAGTAGCGGATTCGATATCATTAGAGATAGATGGTAAGATTGTACAGAGTGGGCATTTGGATTTGATGATTTGTAGCATGACTGATTTAATCGCTGAACTAGCCGAATGGGCGCCATTGAGGCCAGGTGATATCTTGTTCACCGGAACGCCTCCTGGAGTTGGCTCACTTACCCCTGGAATGCGGCTAAAAACGTCATTATTCGCTGGTGAAACACTTCTCACTGGCTTTTCTTGTGATTGCAGTTAAGCCACGGTCTTCATATATCGAGGGTTTGTCGCAGCGTCGCTAGAGGGTTCAAAATGGCACAGTGGCACGGCATTTCACGCAGAAAATCAACCGGTGGACGTCTCGTTCAGGCTCGCAGCAAGCGTCGTACTGAGATTTCTTCTGAGAAACAGTACGCATTCGTAGGCGAACCAAAGCGTAAGATCTACCGCAAAACCGGTGGAAATACAATGGTACGTATTCTCGTCGATAACCGCGTTGCAGTGAGCGACGGTAGCGGTAAGACCTCGATGGCTTCTATCACCAACGTGGTAGAGAATCCATCAAATCCGAATTTCGTTAGAAGAAATATACTAACTAAGAGCGCTATCATCGAGACCGACAAGGGCTTGGTTAGAATTACCAGCCGCCCAGGTCAAGATGGAGTCATCAACGGCGTCCTCATTAAGTGAGCGGCGAGTTCAAGTGAGACAACCTTCCACGAGAGATTGGTGGGACCATGGATCACAATCCTGACCGAATTTCTATTTGGCCCGGTTACTTCGATTTGAAATCGAGTCGTCGATCAGGACGCAGAGTACCTAAAGATTCAGCCGTTAGAAAGCCAGATCTTGAGGGATTATTCATGGCAGCTCGCTCTGTAGGCTTACGAAAAGTTAAGCGCGAAGAGAAAATTAGCCACCCCAAAAGACCTCACCAAAAGGAAGGACGTCTTTGGGTAAGTCGTTCTGGAGCTAAGGATTCAATCGGCTCTTCCTCGAAAGAGGAGATATTGCAAATGATTGGTTGTAATTGGCGCGAGATTCAAACCAATTCAGAACAAGCCGAGAAGGAATCAGCATTACGTGGACCAGGCAAAGGAGACCGCAGCGCCCGGGCTCAAAGGAAATCTCGTCAACCTCAAAGAGGTCAAAGACGTAGAAAGAGATGAATCAAGATCGATCCAAATTCATCTCAAGATCTACTCGGTGCATCCAGCCAAATGTATCATCCTCGGCCTCTGTATGGATTCCGACTAAACAGTCATACAATTCTCTAGTCACTGTACCAACAGCACGTTCTTCGTATATCTTCTCAGAATCTCCGTGAGTAATCGAACCGATTGGCGAAATAACTGCTGCTGTGCCGCAACAAAAGGCCTCATCGGCACTCATTGCAAATTCAGCACTGACCTTCTCGACAACGACTTCGTAGCCTTTATGCCGTGCGATTTCGATTATTGAAGACCTAGTGATGCCAGGCAGGATTGTACCTGTTAGTTCAGGTGTGTAAACAACATTGTCCTTTACGCAGAAGAAATTAGCGGCTCCTACTTCTTCGACATAGAGGTGTTCCTCTGCATCCAGATAGATTACTTCAGCATATCCTTGCTTTTTTGCATTGATTGATGGCATCATCCCTGGGGCATAGTTTCCAATTGCTTTCACTCCACCAGATCCTCCTGGAGCAGCACGGTGATACTCGTCAGAGATGAGTAGGTCAATGCATGACAATCCACCTTTGAAGTAAGGTCCAACAGGGGTGACAAAAACGCAGAGTGTGTATGAAGGCGCTGGGGCGACTCCCATGATGGCACCGGTTCCCCAGAGAACAGGCCTGATGTATAGGGCTCCACGTCCTGTTGGTGGAATCCAACGATTATTGGCAGCAACCATCTGTTCTACCGCATCGATGAATATCGATTCTGGAACTGGAGGCATTCCTAATCTATCGGCTCCTCTCTGAAATCTTCTTGCGTTTTCTTCTGGTCTGAAAAGTACAACATTTCCTTGGATTGAACGATGTGCTTTCATGCCTTCAAAAATACCTTGACCATAATTCAAAACTCCAGCAGCAGGGTCTATCTCTAACTTACCATAAGGTAAGACCTTGCCTGGTTTCCATACACCGCCTAAATCACAGGTAGCGACGTACATGAAATCGGTTTGGGTGAGTGAGAAGGTGAGGCTATCCCAATCGATTGGTGCTTCATCCATGGATATCGGGATGAACCCCACTATTCAATCCTTGCTGAAACGATTTCCTAATTTGCATTCCCAAGGCATTTGGTCTGTGGCCGAGACGCGCATGTATGGTCTGGCGGGGCGATGTCGGTATCATCACCACTCGGATTGATTCTGATGGTGATGAAAACCTGATTGAACTGTGGGGCCGTTCTCGTGAGAATGAATCCGTATTATTGCGAATTCACGGTATGCAACCATGGTTTGAAGTATGCCCTCCTGGCCGTTGGAACGGAGATTTCAGTTCTTTAGAGGAACGCCTTCAAGCGCTTGAAAATCACGAGGAGATAACCCATATTACCGGTCCTGTGGAAAAGTGGACGGACTTGGGTTACAAACCGGTTTGGAAGGCACATGTAACCAAACCCTTCGTCGTACCAGGATTGAGAAGGGAACTGTCAGGCAGATGGTATATCCTTTCGGGAGACATTCCATTTGCAAATCGCTTCTTTCTCGATGGTGATTTTTCTATACACATATCTGTAAAGGCTGAAGAGACCTACTCAGAGAACGGCATAGATATAGTTGCAGATATAACTCTGGATGATGTTGAACAATGTCAGGGTTTTCCAGTACCATGGAAGATATTTTCTTTTGACTTAGAGACAAGTATTGCTGAAAGTACGATTCTTTGTGCTGCGGTAGTAATAGAAGACAGAGGGACTGGTATTCGTACAAAGCATACCTTTAGTGGTGATGAAGAGGGAATTATGGTTGATCTTACCAATTTGGTCCTCGATTCTAATCCCGACATCATTACCGGCTATAATATCGACAATTTTGACTTAACCCGTTTGAATGACCGCATGACCCATCTGACAAAACGCGGTGACTGGCAAGGGAAAGCAAACTTATTCGGATGGGGCCGTGTAAATCGCGATGAGAAGGAATATCGAAGGCGTAGAGATGGATTAATTCCCAAAAGAGGTACTACTCGTGCCTGGAATATCTCAGGACGTTGCGTCATGGATTGCTGGTGGCAAGCACGCCAGGTTTTACGCCCAGAGCGAGAAACACTGTCATTTGTAAGCAACCTACTTTTCCCTAATGACGATGAACGCCACAAGATGGATATCGATGCCAGCAAGATGGATGAGGAATGGGCTAATCGTCCTGATGAAGTCCTAGAATACTGTCTGCGAGATGCTGAATTGCCATTGGATATTATGGCAGAAATACAGGCGGTACGTCGCTGTGAAGCAATCGCATCTGTATCGGGGGTTTCATTGGATACTGTCGCAAACGGAAATACTAGCCAACGAATCGATGCATTGGTGATAAAGGCCGCCGACAGAGGTAATATCGGTGTGCCACTAACTGGGTCTGCAGATCCAAAAGAGGGCCAGATAACCGGAGGATATGTTCACGACGTCGAAGCAGGGCTACATCCTTGGATAGCGATTCTCGATTTCAAATCGATGTACCCTTCTATAATGATAGGCAATAATATCTGTTATACAACAAGGGTTGACCAAGGTTCTACCGATCAACCGCTTGAGGATGAGGAGTTATTCGTCTCGCCTACTGGTGCTAAATTTAGAAATCCTTCTCAACGTCAAGGTTTGATACCGCTTTTACTAGAGGACTTGATGGCTCAAAGAGACGCAAACAAAGCAGCTCTTGCTAAAGCGAAAGACCCAGCGAGTAAATCATTTTACGATCAGATGCAGTATGCTGTGAAAATATTGATGAATTCTTTCTATGGCGTATTTGCTTCAGGATTTTATCGTTTCACTCACCGTGATCTCGGTTCTTCAATCACCGCATGGGCTCGACACAATATCAAAAAAATCATTCAGAGATTAGAAGATGAGGGCCACGGCGTTGTTTACTCCGATACCGATTCTATCTTTGTTTCAGTACCACTTACGGAGGGGGAAGACCAAGTCGAGAAAATGATCAAGTTTGGTCATGAGACCGCACAGAGGTTTAGCGAGGATAGCGCGGTATTAGAATTTGAAAAGGGGCTTTCAGCATTTTTCTCTCATGGGGCAAAGAAGCGCTACATCGGGCAAGTTGTTTGGCCTAATCAGGAACTGATGATTCGCGGTTATGAGACACAGCGTACCGATTCTTTCGCTTATCTAACAACCGGAATGAAACGCCTCTTTGAGCACATCCTCGCCGGCGAAGATGAGGAGACAATCGCTTATTCTCTTGAGATGGTCAGGGCGGTAAAAGAGAGAGAGGTCGATATTAGAGATTTAATCTTATCAAAGTCATGTAAAGGACGGTGGGATAAGCGCAAAGCAAAATGGATTTTTACTGAGGATTATGCCAATCCAGATTCGATGGCTCAAGTTCGCGTTGCTAAACAAATCTTGGCAAAAGGTCTTCCTTTCACACCGGGGATGAAGGTATCATATGTAGTTGAAAACGCTACTGAGAAACCAATGCGGGTAAGAGCATGGTATGAGGAAGAAGCAGCCAGCTACCAGTATGATGCTCAATTCTATGCTGAAAGGCTCGCTACTGCTTTGGGAAGAGTTACCGAGGCTTTTGGATGGAATGCAAAGGAACTTTTATCGGGAAATCGTCAAACTTCATTATTCTCATTCTAAATAATGCCTTGAAAGCAAGGATTCAAGTGAATGGGCAAGGTCCGTTGACTGATGAAGCAATACCTTTTGGTGGTTCTCCTTCTAACTTCAAGCTTAGCAGGTTGTTTGAATGGCAGTGATGAACAAAGCGGCGAACTAGAGGCTGTATTCACGTTTACACCGGTTGAAAATATCCGTGAAGGCCAAACCATTAATTTTGACGGCAGTTCTTCGATTACTTATGGTTCAGTCACTTACAAATGGGATTTTGAAGCCGATGGTTCAGTGGATAAAACCGGAAAAACAGTAACATGGGTCTATGCTACAGCAGGAAACTATGAAGTAATCCTATCGATTTCTGATGGAATAAGAACCGTATCTCAAACTCGCCCTATAACGGTATTTGTAGCAACAGCACAGCCTCCAACTGCGGACACGGGTTCATTTTCTTCAAGCGATAATTGTGATGGGGATAGCCCTTCAGAGGGCAATTATTACCTATTCTACATCTGTGAAGACAATAAAGATGCTACATCATCATCCGAGCGAAAAATCAGCGCAACTACTACCGCAGACCTCGACGCATCCGATTCGACAGCAGCAGCGGATGATTATATTGCCAAATGGGAGTGGGATGTTAATCTCAATTTTGATTCAGATGGCGACGGCGATATGAAAAACGATCCTGATTTCACTGGTGAAACATTCGCATGGACGGAGCTTGCACCGGGTGAATACAAGATTCAACTAACCGTTACCGCGGGCGGTGGCATGACTGATACCGATACGACCACGGTTTACGTAAGCTATGTTGGTAAGTGGTCCGAATTCGAGATGGCGCCAGCAGAAGGGACAAATCAGACGCAGACGGACCCCGAAGACCTCGATTTTGAATTATCAGTTATCTATGATACGGATTCAGGAAACACCATCCGTAAAGCGGTGATCGAGTTGATATATCCACAGCAGGATGACGATTGTTACGGAAATAAAACCTTTTGTCGCAATCAACTTGACCTTTACGGCTTTAATACTTCAAATAAAGATTCCAAAGATGAAGATGCTAAAAACACTAGCTCTGATGACCGCCAGGCTGGAGATTGTCCGGATGAAATGGATTGTATCTGGTTATCTCTAATCGGTTATACATTCGATGAAAATGAGGACAAGGATGGCGAATGGAAGATTTCTGTACGCAACGAAGATCCGAGAGACGTAGCAGTGGAATCACTAGTCATTAGGTTGGTTTACAAGTGACCGGAGCGGCATGCTGAACTCCAATATCCCGTATTCACACAGTAAAGTCCGCGTCGCGGTCTTCAAATAGGGGATTCTAGTCGGGCGACCAGCAAAGGAGTGAAATTCATGGGTTCAGAATGGGAAGACAAAAGCAAGCCACATCGTAACATCGTGTTTATTGGACACGTTGATCACGGTAAGTCGACCACAGTAGGTCGTCTACTACTCGACTCGGGTCATATAGAGGCCCACGTTATTGAGAAGAACGATAAGTTGGCTGCTGAGCACGGCAAGGCTGGTTTCGGACTTGCATACGTTATGGATGGACTCAAAGAAGAGCGTGAGCGTGGTATTACTATCGACGTTGCTCACAAGGAATTCTTTAGCCCTAAGTATTACTGGACTATCATCGATGCACCGGGTCACCGTGATTTCGTAAAGAACATGATTACTGGTGCTTCACAAGCAGATACTGCAGTTCTTCTGTGTGCTGCTAACGACGGTGTTAACGCCCAGACCAAGGAACACGCTTTCTTAGCTCGTGTTCTTGGAGTTAGCGAGTTAATCGTATTGATTAACAAGATGGATATTTCCGGTGTCAACTGGTCCCAAGAAAAGTACGAAGCTTCCAAGACTGAAATGACCAATCTACTAAAGATGGCTGGATTTGGTTCCAAGCTTGCAGATATCCCAATGATACCTGGAGCAAGCCTACTCGGAGACAACGTTTTCAAGAAGTCTGAAAACATGTCTTGGTATAATGGTCCAACACTTTTCGAAGCAATCGATGCAGCAGCAATGCCAAACAAGCCTCTAGACAAGCCTTTGCGCTTGCCTATTCAGGATGTTTACAAGATTGGCGGAATAGGTACTGTCCCAGTCGGTAAGATTGAGACTGGAGTCTTGCATTCAGGTAAGACCGTAGTTTTCAACCCAAGCCAGAAGTCTGCTGAGGTTAAGTCGATTGAGATGCACCACACAATGGTTGACAAGGCTGAACCTGGAGACAACGTTGGTTTCAACGTCCGTGGACTTTCTGCAACTGACATCCGCCGTGGTGACGTTGCTGGATATACAGACACCGCCCCAACTTTCGTGCGCCACGACGAGACTTTCGTCGGACAGATTCAACTTATGGATATTCCAAAGGCTGTTTCAGTAGGATACACCCCAGTATTCCACGCACACACCGCACAGGTCGCAGTTCGTTTCATCGATCTTCTAGAAAAGACCAGCAAGGGTCAGAAAGAAGCTAACCCTTCTTTCCTCAAGACCGGTGACGCAGCAATGATTCGCTTCCAACCTACCAAGCCAATGGCAATAGAGGAGATGGCAGTCTTCCCTGAGTTGTCCAGATTCGCTATCCGCGACATGGGTAAGACCGTCGCTGCTGGTGTATGTATCAAGATTGAGAAGAAGTGAAGTCTTAATCAATTGGTGACAGTAGGAGATAGTGAGTAAGATGGCAGCGGTTACAATCATCAAACTAACTGGTGAGAACCATCGAGATATCGATCAGGTTGCAACTCAGATTAGAACTATTTGTGATACCGGTGGAATCTCAATGCGAGGACCGATTCCTCTGCCAACCCGAAAACTGGTTGTACCATGTCGTAAGGCCCCATCCGGTGAAGGTAGTGAAACCTACGATCATTGGGAGATGCGAATTCACAAGCGTCTACTTGAGATGGACATTACCTCAGGAAAGGACGAGTCAGCTCTACGTCAAGTTGCTAGAATCCCAATTCCAGACACTGTAAGTATTGAACTTTCAATGCGCTCAATCAGCTGAATATAACAATCGCTTGTAATTGCATTGTTAACACAATCAAAGCGGTGCAGCGGCAGCTACGCTAGACTCGATTAGGTAGTTGGCAATACTCTGTTCGACAAAGTGAATATCGCCTGCTTGCATTAAGATTTCATCTTCTCCAATCCAGATAGGATCTGGCATTGTTTGTAGTACTCTGATTCGTAACATTTCATTTTCTTGAATGATTTCGTCATCTTCTTTGACACTATCTTCACTACTTTCAGCTTCCGCCCAAGCATCGAAATCAAGTACAGGTCTCGATTTAGTAGGTGCCAATTCAGGTGTTGCTCGATGAGAAGACCCTTGAACTGGAGGACTTATTGCAGGTTCTGGAACTGGTTGAAGACCTTCTAATTCAGGATATGCTTCCAATTTAGCGATTATTTCTTCTTCATCTTCGATTCTTTCATCTATTCTTTCTTCTTGAATTATGTCAAGTGGAGGTGGGCCACTCCCTGTCAAACCACCAGGTTCCTCACTCCATTCATCTAGTTGTGTAGTACCAGGCGCATGAGTCGATACCGCTGTCCTCTCAGTAGCGGTTCCTTGTTGAATCGCTTGCCATCCTACATCTTTCTTGAACAGATTAACTTGCTCTATGAGGTTGGAATAGAATGTTCTTTCTTTGGGGTCGTGACGTGTCCAATCCATTGGCGTCAAACTGTTGTCACCGCCTGATCTAAACGATGAACTAGCCGCATGTTGAAGTAGTGCAACCAATCTTCTTCTAGCCAAGTCATTAGCAGTTCTACGGATATTGGCCTGTCTTTTCTGTAGGTTCTGTAAACGTAAATCAGGTCCTTGCGAATGGTATTGCTGATGTATTTCTATTTCTATGGTGTCCAATAGTAGACCGACCTTACTCCAGAAATCATTTCGCGGTAAATCGATTGGTACACTACGGTCTGTTTGCTGACGCAGTGCTGCGAAAAGTTGCTCTTCAACCTCTTTGGCGACGAGGTCAGTGAGTGGGCCACTCTCTGCCATCACGCCAAAGGAGTAAGAGGCCATCTATCAACTCTCACCTTACAATGATAATCATAAGAGGCGAGTGTTCAAACATGTTGGCTTTGAGTCCACCTCTGGTGGACTCGATGAGAGCGGTTACAATAATCGTACTAATCCTTCTATTCAGCCCACTTTCATCCGCAGGAACCGCTGTATGGCTTGGGCCGGAGAGAGTACCGGTAAATCCATCGTTAAATCCTCTTAACGAATCTATCGAAGGTTGGATTTTACCCTCAAATGAAACCATTACTTCATCAGCATTCTCAGTAGAGCCTTTATTCGCTCCAGCGGCAGATAATGGAAGTCATTGGTCAGCAGATACCACCCCTGGATTTAGCACAGGTGCTCATGATGGAACTATTTCACAAAGAGATTACGGCTTGACCTTGGCAACAATCGACACAATCGATCAGTTTAGCGAATTTAATTCTGGACGAGAGACTTTCATCGACCTTTGGCCTCGCGGCAACAACTCCTCGATTTGGAAGCCGGTAAATCTGAATGACAACAATGGTCAATGGTTGCCTGATTTGGCAATTAGCGGTAATACTGTAGCGGGAACGAGTCTTGGAACTAACCTTAGTGGTGAAAATGAGGCCTATCTTCAAACTAAAACCTGGATACTGCCTTCTTTAGCAAAAAATTTGACCTTTTCTTTCCAAAGTTGGTTAAGTTTGGGTCAATCTGATGCAGCCTGGATTGAATTGTCCCTTGACGATGGCCTTTCTTGGACTGTTCTTGAAACCGATGACTATGATGGATATTCTGCTTTGAGTGGAACCAATGCATGGTCAGGTAATCATTCCCAATGGGAGTTAAAATCTCTGGTACTGGACGATTTCCCACAATTGAACACCTCATTTAGTCTGACAGTTAGATTCCAGATACACACAGAAAGCAATTGTTCAGGCTGGTTTATTGATGATATAACTTTGAGTAATGAAGGGGACCAAAAAGGCGCTTGGTTTCATGGTAATCTCAATGGTCAATATGCTGCTGACGCCCATGGCCGTTTAGTAATGCCAATCGATCTCAGTTCCTATACAGGCCCACTACAACTGAAGTATCAGACCGATTGGGATATCGCAGGTAGTTACCATGACAATTTGAATGTATATTTCAGTCTCGACAATGCCAGCACCTGGACTCTTATCTCTGGGCCATTGGGTATACCGGGTAGTGGAATTGGATATAGTGGTAAAATCTATACTCAACAATCACTTGGTTGGCGAGAGATAATTCATGATTTACCAATAGGTACATCCACGCATGTAAATGCCGGCAATGCCTTGTTTTCATTTGAGGTTACAACAGACTCAATCATCAATTTTGGAGGTCCTTCTGCTGACGGTTGGGAGGGAGTAATGGTCGATAGCCTGATGATTATAAGCGGTGCAAATAGTCCAACTGCAAGTCAACACCTTGTCTATAATTTTACAACGAGTGATGAACAAAGTATAGTCAATGTCACCAATATGAGCAATCAATGGCAATATGTAACTAACTATGGGGATAATCCGCCACTTCTCGACAAAGATAGTCTGGAGGAAACTCGTTTTATCGAAGAAGGATGGTTTGTACATCACGAGTATGGGGTTGCTCCGTGGGAACAGGGATCGGTCAACTCCAACGGAGGTTATGGGCCGATTTCTTGGCTGACACAAGATAGCGGAATAGCCATGGATTTAGATGGCGATTATGAAGCCAATACTTGGTCACACCTCATCTCCCCGCCTTTCGAAATACCCTCAAATTCATCTTCACGATTTAGACTCGACCATTGGGTTTGTACAGAAGCCGCTTATGATGGTGGAGCGGTATTCATCTCAGAAGATGGAGGAGTTAGTTGGCAGTATTTTGGTGATAACCAAAGTGGTTTTTATGACCAAATAACCTACGTCAGTAGTTTTTCACCATTTTACAACCATGGAATTTTCGATGGTTCCTCCAATCCATCAGCTTGTAGTTCTAAAACAAAACCATTCAACACTTCGACTGTAGAATTAGACTATTATTCAGGCAAAGAGGTTATGTTTCGTTATTCATTTTACTCTGATCCGTATGTAGAAGGCGACGGCTGGTACATTGACATGACCGGCGTCCAGACCGATATACACGAGATGAGTGGCAATTGGACCAGTCCGATAATAGATGTTGATGAAATGGGCTGGGGGACACTTTCAGCTCTTGCTTATACACCTCAAGGTACTTCGATTAATGTAGACGTTCTAGCAGCAGATGGAACTGAATTAGAAGGATGGACAAACCGTAGTTTACCTCTGGACATAGAGATTTCAGCACTCGAACACCCGCGCTTAATCTTCCGTCTTAATCTAATAAGTACCAATGAATTGTTAACTCCTCTAGTCGATAGTTTGCACCTTGGCTCTAATCTTTATCTCAGCCCTTCAGATGTGGATACATCTGGAGGTAATGTTGTGAGTAAGATATTCTACAATGATGGTCAAAGCCCCATTATAATAACTAAAAACACTACTTTATGGCGAGCATTCAACACCGTTGACATCAAATGTAATGGTGATAATCTAAGCATTGAGATTCTGGATGAGGCAATGGCAATCAGGATGGCAGGTGACCCTGAACCTCCTCTTTCATACGTAAATGCCGGAAATTGTCCAAAATCATCTGTATCACTGTCGGATATTACCAATAGATTATCGGTGCAAATAACAATTCAACCAGGGGGCTGGTTCCAATCTTTAACTCTTGAACCTCAAACGCTTTTGCCGCCAAATAATGTATCAATCACTCTCGGAGATAATGATGTTCCTGTATATTCGTGGCAAGGATTGATGGGCCAAAGAAACTTCATCGATAAGGTAATTATCGATGATGTTGATATTGGAATAACCAATTTAGTCGCTTTTAATCGCTCAGTACAAGGTTATGCACAAATTTCACTCTCAGTCATAGATGATGAACCAATCGAAAACATCACACATGACTGGGATGGCTCTTATTCGGGAGGAATTGTTTTCGATTCTGGTAATGGTATTCAATTTCTTACAGTAGATTCTGCAATCAGCGAGAATTATAATGGTACTATATCTGGAATAAGCCACAAAATGAAGCGATTTACCTGGAATATAACTTCAGGTTCCCCATTCGAGTTGTCGCTATCGAAAGCCAACGTAATTTGGCGATGTAGCCATCATTTCACAATTCCAGAAGCGACTATTTCAGCATCATTAGCAGATAACGGAGATGGCAGATCGTCACTTGATACTCACCTAAGTACAGATAGGGGCGGTCTGAGTCTTAATGGCACAATCGAACATCTTCCAGCAATTACCGATGAATGGCTCGAGATACCAGACTCTACAATCTATCCAAAACAGATTTTCACTGCAATAAGTCGACACGAAATACTAGAAGGTTCAACTCCTCTAAGCAATATTCGTCTTCACCTTTCTTCTAGTGGTTCCGAGAATGATTCAGTTGCGGTTTTTGACATTGATAGATTGACATCAGGGGGGAGATTCAAACAGATTACTGGTTCATCACAAGCTATTATTGATCACGGTAATAGTTCTTTGACAATCGAGGGGAATATAATTGTTGTAAATTGGTCCATAATATCACAATGGAATTTTGATGACATTTATCGATTATATTGGTTAGTTAGCGCTTGGGATGATAATGGATTGCGCCTAGGGCCCGCGAGTTCTAGTTCAGGCGGTGGCCAATATACAGCAGTCGAGAACGATTTAGAAGTCATCCATTTTACTGCTAATAGTGCGACTGAATCACTACATGACCGTTCATCATTGTCATGGCCAAATGAGGTTGCTTACAATAGCAGTATTTCTGTGTCCGGTAAAGTTAGACTTTCAGGCTCTAGTGATAATTGGATTGGAGGTGATGAGGTCCAACTGTCGATTGAAATCAGTGAAGAAAACTCCAGCAATATTCTCGACCAGTGGTTGGTTGAAGTTTCAGAAGATGGTAGTTTTTCTAGCGTGATACAGACTCCTGATATGGAGGTTATATCCAGTGGGACAAGGTTGGTAATCACTCCAAGAATATTGGAATATGGCCCGCGCTCTATTGCCAATGGGGAACAAGTGGATGATACCGATGTCCTTCAACAGGTGATTATCGTTCATGATGAAGACCCACCATCTGCTATTGAATTATTTGTAGTCGCTCCTGGAGGTAACCAGATTGCAGATGGACATATATGGCACCCTGGAGCAGATATTCCGTTAAGGTTAGTCATCGAGGAAAATCTGCGTTTGTCTGAAGTCATACAGATGTGGGTAGATGTTGGGGATGGCAATTATCTTAGCCGAGTAGTTAATGTTCAATCAGAAAGTACGTCTCAGGTTTTAGATTTACCATTGGTCGACGAGGACACGATTATCCTAGATTCATCATCTAAAGGAGAAGTAAGAGTTTATTTCACTGGTTTGGACCATTCTGGGATTCAATTAATCGATGGTGGTTCAGCAGAGGAACCGATGGCAACTGTCTATTATCATCCACGTTTCCAAACCAGTATACCAGTAGAAACCCTGAGTCTTGATTCCATTAATGGAGTGCTTTATCCAGGGGAATCTCATACATTTTCATTCGATCTGATCGATGCAAACGGAATCGAAAGCATCGACCGTATTCGAATCGACTTAATTGACAATAATAATGCCAATAGTTGTAGAATCGAATGGATAATATGGTCAGATGAAGTTGTATATGACGAATTATGTTTCATCGATAAACCTAGTGCTAATGCTGTAAAAAAGCAATTATTGCAAAGGTGGACAATTTCTTTTACCTTTGAATTATCATGGCTTAATGATAATTTCATTGCTATGGCAAACACTCCATCATTACAAATAATTGACGAAAACAATGCTTTAGGTCTAGGATACGAGGGTTTAACTCCCCTGAATTGGACAATTAGTAGCGGTATTAGTTTAGAAATTAATGATGTGATTGATACTTCAGAACCTTTTGGTATGATTGTGAATGATACATCATATCTATCTGCAACGGATACAATTGAAATTGAAATCATGGCATTCCATCGCGACACCAATATCTTAGCCAAACATCTCCCTGATAGTCTAGTTGAAATAAAATTATTCGGAGGATTGCAAGACATTGAAATATTTGCAAATCTGGATGAAAATGGCACAGTTATTGTAATGACTAATCTTTCGGAAGTTATTTTCTCTGACCCACAAGCACGCATTAATGCAACTTTGGTAACATTCTTACAGGAAAGAGAACTCTCATCAGACAGTATTGATTTGATATTTGATACATCATCCCCTACTCTTCATTATTCTGAAAACTTGACGCTTATTCGTTCAGATTCGCTTGATGAATTATTTGTATTTGTGGTACTAAAGGACGAACAAGGTTTGGATGGTGACCAATTGATTCTACATTGGTTGTATGCCCGTGATGGCGTAGTTCTAACTGAAACAGAATCTTCAGTGATTATTGATTCTAACGAATGTGACTTACTTGAGTGTGAATATTCAGCGGTTGTTGATATTAATTCTTCGCGCGGGGATGAATTGACAAAATCAGACCAGATTTTATTTTGGTTTAGTGGCAGTGATGCTTCTGGTCGTTCAATAAAAGGTATGGGTTCCAATTACTCTAATCCAATTCTGCCACGAATCACTTGGATAGCATATGAGCCAGTGTTGTTAGATATTCAAACAACACCCTACCGCCCATATCTTGGCCAAATAATTACTATCGAAATCGAATTGATGAATCGCGGTATTTTAGATGGCGTATCTAATATTTCAATAATTGACGGTGATGGCAAGGTTTTGTTTGAAGAAAACCATGACCTTTCATCCAACGTTCCGATAATAATTTCTGTAGAAATAGAAGCATGGAAGCCTGGTAGATTGGGCCTTTCATTGGTAATTGACGACAATGATCCAATACCATTACCACTTGCAGATGTCTCTAGTGAGATGGAGGATTTCTCATCTCAGGAAGGTAAGATGATAGGACTTGGAATCCTTTCAGTGATTTCAGCAGGGCTAATCCTATTCGTTGCCGTGATTCGTAAGCGACAAAATCGCATTAATTGGTATGAGGAAGAGTGATGAATGCACTTCTTCACGCCACGGCACTGCCGAGGTACCCGAGTGGTCAAAGGGGGTGGATTCAAGCTCCACTGCGTAACGCTTCACAGGTTCGAATCCTGTCCTCGGCACCAATTGATTAGCCTTCTAATCGTTCGATAATTTCATTGATTACAGGTTCTATTGTCGCTCCATGTGGTAAGTCGGAAGTAATACTCGCAACTTTTTGTAAGGAAGGGAAAGAGCCACCAACTGCTATTGAATGGTGAACTAGTTCAAACATAGGAATGTCATTCGGTGCATCACCAATCGCCAAAACATCTTCCGGCGAGATATTCATCATCTCCAGACCTACAGTCAACCCCTCACCTTTGTTTATCCATGGTTCCATTAAATGAATGGCAAATCCGGTTTTAACAACTGAAAGATGACTCCATTGACTATTAGATAATTCTTCACGGATTGCGGGGAGGTCTTCATCACTCTTGAGGCACCATTCGCTTTCCCTCCAAGCATTCGTAGTAATTCCTTGTTCATCCAAGCCTTCTATTTTTGTCGATAACCATTTTGCAGCATTTTTAGCCTCGTTGCCATCCGCTCTTAGTAATGGTTCAGAATTAGGATGCCATATGACTCCTCCATTTTCACAGACCATGACTCCACTCAATTTTATGAAACGCCAAAGTCCGTAGACAATGGCTCTGACATTTCCAGTACACAAGATAACAGGAATCCCTGCAGCCTCAATTCTACGAAGAGATTCGATAGCCCCAGTATGGAGTACTTTACTATCGTCGGTGATAGTACCATCAATATCGATAGCAATAGCTTTTGGAATCCACCCTTCTGGCAGCCATCTCATTTTAACCCCCAGATGAAAGTAGTGGATGAGGTTTTTGCGTCACTTGTAAAGAAAGGCTTGATGTGTAACAACTTCTGGAGCAATCGTGGCGAAGGGCGAGTCAGATGAGGAATTCCTGTCCCTCGAAGATGAGGTTGAGGTGATTACCAAGAAATCATTTAATCTCAAAACAATACTCCCCAAATCAAAAACAAAACCAGAACCTGAAACTGTAATCGTGGAAAAACCAGCGATAGAAGCAGTCCCTGCGGCAGAAATTGTTGCAAGTCATGCTGGAGTTCACGTAATGCGATGGCCTCTTGCAGGAATGGATTGTCCAGATTGTGCAATGAAAGCAGAAAAGGCTGTTAATAGGCTAAAGCAGGTTAAATCATGCAATGTATCAGCAATAGATGGCACAGTAGAAGTGGAAGTTGATTTTGAGAAAGGACCATTAGTAAATGTCGGTAATGTGCTAAAATCATTAGGTAATCCAGCAGATTTACCATATGTGGAACTCTTAGGAGTAAGGGCTTCTATTCTAGCAAAAAGACATGATATGGAAGTAAAAAATATACCGAGATTGATCAAACGTCAACCAGGTGTAATCGAGGTAGAAATCACAGAAGACGATAGAATTATTTTGCAAATGGTCGATCAATCTGATAGTGAATTGATCAAGGCTAGAGATTTAGCACTTGAGGACTTGATAGGTACAGAATTAAGGCTCGGAGTTGCAACTTCGACACGTATTACTTCCGAACAATGGCGATTGATTGGTGCGGGTGTTGCAATTCCAATTTTCATACTCATCGTAATAATGGAATTATTATCGGTTTCAACAAAAATCAGAGCAGCAGTTGGCTTAACTGGAGTTTTAATTGGTGGCCTGAAGATGTTTTCAGAAGCATGGGCATCGGTTAAATCTGGACAACTTGGATACAAGGTCCTAACATCGTTAGCAGTAGTTGGGGCATCGGTTCTTGGCGCTTGGCAAGAAGCCCTTTTGGTAATCGTATTAGTTGCATTTGCAGAACATATGGAAGGACGTGCTTTGATTAGAGCAAGGAAAGCCATGCAAGGTGGGCTTGACCGGATACCTAGGAAAGCCCGTAGAGTAGTCAAAAAGCCGCCTCTTGCGGGAATTAAGTTGATGATGGCAGGAAGTACTCCTTCCCTCAACCCAGTTCCGAAACCTACTGCTGATGTTGAGGAAATACCAATCGAGATTGTCCAACTGGGTGATATTCTGGAGGTTCGTTCTGGTGGATTGATTCCAGCCGATGGACGTATCGTTGAAGGTAGTGGGTCAGTAGACCGAGCACCGCTTACTGGTGAATCAGTACCGGTTACAGTAGGAAAAGGCGATCAATTACACGCGGGACTTATTCTAACCAGTGGACCTGTTAGTATCGAGGTTGAGGCAGTTAGAGAAGCCACTAGATTGCATGGCTTGATAGATAGCGTACACAGCTTCCGCGAGGAACCTCCACGTTTGCAGTCAGCAATTGAAATCTTCATCGCTATCTGGGTGCCATTGGTTTTGGTCGGAGCGGTACTGGTTTGGGTTCTTTTCATGGAACCAAGTGAATGGAAAGTAATCCTTCTTCTATGGGTGGTTGCTTGTCCCTGTGCATTATTATTAGCTGCCCCAATTCCACATGCAGCAGCACTTTCGCAGGCTGTACACAAAGGTGGAATTGCGAGAGGTGGCGATGTGTTGGAATCACTATCCAAAGTGAACTTGGCATTATTGGATAAGACGGGTACTCTTACTTCAGGCCGCCCCCGACTAGGCGTAATTCATTTGGCTAAGGGTCGCAAAAGAGATGCTGCTCTACGATTGGCAGCCGGGCTTGAAAAATCTAGTAATCACCCATATGCAGATATAATCATCAATAATTGTAAAGAAGATGGTTTCTCTCCACTAAAGGTCTCTTCACTTACGGATATTGATGGTGGAGTAGAAGGAAAAAGCGATGGCAAAAAAGTTGCAATTGTCAAAGCCTCACCCGAGTTATTATCGGGCTCTCTGCTTAAGAAATTCGAAGAGTCGCTTGCAGCGGGTTACGGCTCATCACTTCTGATTAAGGATGATAAGCCAATCGCGCTATTTACCTTCATTCATGATGACATAAGAGTTGGAGCAAAAGAATTGATTTCAAAACTTTACGATTCTGAGGTTAATGTCGAAATTCTATCGGGTGACCACCAAGGTGCAGTAGATATCTTCGCAGGAACCCTTGGAGTAGATACACGCGTAGCTCATGGAGACATGACTCCTGAAGACAAAGTGAGATGGGTAGGCGGTCGCTCCAAAACTCACATCACAATGATGGTTGGAGATGGTTTTAATGATGCAGCAGCAATGGCAGTAGCAGATATTGGTGTTGCCATTGGCTCTGGAGAATCGACGAATCTCGATGCTGCCGATCTTCTTATTCCAGGTGACGATCCAAGGTTACTAGTTGAAATGATAGAACTATCACGTAAAACAAGGCGTATATTGTTACAGAATTTACTCCTCTCAGTATCGATAACTTTGATTTTGGTTTGGTCGGTATTGGCGGGAATAAATGAAAATCTAGTGATTGGCGTTCTTGTCCATGAATTAAGTGTAATATTAGTGATTTTCAATGGTGCTAGATTGGCAGGTGATGAAGGAATTGGTAGATTGTTAACGGAGACAGTCAAAGATTTATTCAAAGAAACAGGAGTTGCTTTCTCTAAACTCTTTGAGAGGTTCTCTTCAAAAAGTTGATGATTCACACAATATCTTGAAGCCTCATAACCTTTAGGCAAGGCTGGTGAGCGAATGAGGATACATGCGGACCCAGTAAGTACTGCCCTTTTACATCCAACTAGGAGAGCTCTTTATCTCGCTCTTTTAGCCGCGGATGAGCACACTACAGTTGAATTGCAAAAGTTGGTCTCAGTGGACCGTTACAATCTCTATCACCATCTCAACAAATTAGCAAATCTCGGCCTGATAATGAATCATCGCGATGAAGGTAGAGCACGCTGGTGGTGTGTCTTGGACAGAGTACCATTGCCTACTGATGGTAATGCTGTGGCTGAAGATGATACAATGTTATCAATTCCATTACATGATGCACGAGTTCAAGCCCAAGCTCGCCGCCTTCTTCGAGAATTGACGGAATTATCCGGAGAAAGCATCGATTTAGATAGTTTCACTTTGGAATCACTACAAATCAAAGGGAGACCTATCAAAAAGGAGGAGAATTGATGACTTCTGACGAAGAACAAGAAGATGAGCAATTATCAGTTGAATCACGTATTGCTCCTCCATCGCTAACCTGTCCCAAATGTGATGGATTATTGCCATCTGGATTGGGAGTAATAAGTTGTAGATTATGTGGTGCAGAAGTCAAAGTCGATCATGCTCTTACCAGGAAATCTTGGCTAGATGAAAAGATAGGCTGTCCTAAATGTAAAAAAGTCCTCATTGTAGGTGTCGACAATAGACCTTGTACACTACAATGTGGTTCATGCGAATCGATATTTGAAGTTACAGCCAATATTCCTAAGGTGGAAATAACTTGCCCATCTTGTAATCGTAGAATGAGGATGAATAAAAGACCGGGAGAGCGAAAGATTTCGTGCCCTTCCTGTCAAGATGAGTTAATCGTTAAATTTTGAGGCCTAGTAATGCGTAGTACTTACAAATTGATGGGAATCGCAGATTTCGTCACTTTATTCAACGGACTTCTTGGTTCATTATCGATAATGTTCATTATTTTAGCAGTAGAAGATATGCAAAACCCGTATCTGGAAGGCGGTTTGAAAACCGATTATATTTGGGCGGCGATGTTGTGTATTATCCTCTCGGCTCTCGGTGATATTATCGATGGCCCAATAGCGCGCAGATATTCGAAAAGACGCTTATTAGGCGGCTCTTTAGATTTAATGTCAGATACTATTTCATTTGCGCTTGCGCCTGCTTTATTGGTCTTTGTAATGTATGGGAGAATGGGGGAATCTACCCCGCTCTGGACAGTTGCAATGGCTATGGCTTGTTGCTGGTTAATCGTTTGTGGTATGCTGAGATTGGCCCGGTTTGACTATGAGGACGGCAGTGGAAATGCATTTTTCGTAGGTATATCATCACCGGCTAATGCAATGTTTATAATTTCGATTTCCGGTATGATCTGGCTTCAACCTATAACCGGATATGGCCCTGAATTAACAACTTGGGATTGTTCGCTTTGCTTTGGTAAAGGAGCAGCCAAACCATGGGGTGATTTTCTTTTACTCCCGGCTATGATAATTTCGGGTGGTTTGATGATTTCTGATAGGAAGACATCTAAACTTAAACATGGATGGCCACTAAAACTGGCTGTTGTTCAATTATTAGCAATATTAGGTTCGGTTTTGTATGCGTTGATTTATACTTCCACAGATGACTCAGTAAGTGATTTGTCTGGAATGAGACCTGCTTTTGTTGGCTTTACTATCTCTACGGTACTGGTGCTGTTGTACATCATTATGGGCTCGCGCATAGTGCCATCCGAAACATCTAGTGAAGAAAGTTGATGGTTAATCTGTATAATCCTTGAAAACGCCTTGCAGCGGTTTCTTTAAGGCGCGCACCTTATCTATGAAGAGAGAAGGATGATTACTGGGGATGGGAGTATGAGCGCCAGCGACAGCAGGAATTCACAAGAGGATGGAAGTCATAAGCCACGACTTTCGAGTCTTAGAGCGCGTTTTACCGATACCCCTTCGCCAGCAATGGACGACGTCGTAATCAAGAGTAGTAGATTTCGCGAAGAAGAGCGCATAAGAGCAACACTCCGTCGTGATAAAAGAATCCGCCAACAAGCTTTAGGCGAAAAATTGTCATTGATGCAAGATAACATGGCGAGAGAATTAAGCGAACGCCATGAGATGACTCTCGACGCTTTAGAACGTGAATTACGTACTGAGATGGAAAACGAGATCGAGCAACTCGAATCAGAGACTCTTTCTCGAGAAGAACTACGTCTCCGTGAAAAAATGGAATTACGCCTAAATCGCGAAGTTGAACAAATGAATGAACAATTAGCGATGGAGCAAGAGCATCGCTTGGAGGATTATCGTAAGAATATTCATGACCAACTAGAATCTCAACTTTCCGGCGACTACCGCCGCCGTATCGAATTACAGAAGGAAAAAATAGAATTAGAGTTCAACAAACGCCTTCAAAACCGTATTCGCGACCTCGAAACCAATCTCAATAGCGAGATGAGTGAGCGCTTTGAAAATATGGAACAATCTGAAATATCTCGATTAGAGGAAAGTCAGTCTACTAAATTAGCAGAAAGAGAAGAACAACTTCGTCGTGGAATCCGTAAGCGCTTAGAGCAACAATTAAAATTACGTTTAAGGCAAAGAGAAGCACGTCTTAGGGCCGAGTACGAAAGACGAAGCCTTCGCCTAGAAGAGGACATAGCTCAGCAGATTCAAGATGAACTCGAAGGTCGCCTTTCTACTGAAACCAAGGAATTGGAAGAAAGAATGCGTCAGGATGTCGAATTAGCAGTAGCTCGTCGTAGAGAAGAACTACGTGTGGAAGTCGAAAGAAAACTCGATGCGCGTTATTCTGAAACATTATCGCAACGTAAGAGTCGACTTAGAGAGAAATATGATTTAACCTTTACAAAGGCAGTAGATGACATCTCGAAATCACTAGAAAATGAAGTTGAATCAGAATTAGAAGCAAGAGTAGATTCTGATTTCGAATCTTACCGAAATGCTAGAGAAGCAGAGATTCAGAACCGTTTGGTTAGATTCCGATACGAAAGAGAATCTGAATTACGCGACATGATGGAAGCGAGATATGATTCCAAGAAACAAGATTGGGCAGAGCGCCTCGAATTGGAATTCCAATCAAGAGAAGAGGCAGCACGTAAGGCAATAATGTCTGAAATAGACGCACGTCTGAGAAATGAGAGATTAACTCATGAGACCGATCTTGATTTGATGAAAGAAGAGACAGTTCTGGAATTGGAATTGGATATGGAAGACCGTCTATCAGAATTCAGAATACGTAAGGAAGATGAAGTTGCCACTCAACTCGAGAGACAATTGGACAAGCGTGAGGAAATCATGCGCAATAAGGCTCTGATAGAGATTAGAAAGCGAGAGGCTATGATACGTGCTGAAATCGAAGCACAACTTGGTGTTAAGAGAGCAGAAATACGAGATCGTCTAAGCGGATTAACCGAGCAAATGGATAACTTCAAAGAGATGGCTGAAAGAAAGATGCGTGACTCTATCGAAGGAGAAGTTCAAGGCGAAATCGATCAAGATGAAGCACGTCTCAAGGAACAACAAGCAGAGTTTGAAGACCTACAGACTCAAGAGTCCAAGGTCGGTAAGAAACAGAATTGGCTTCAAGCGATTGCTAGCCAAGGAATGGGTGCCCCACAATCACAAATGAGTGTTGATCCAACGTCTTTAGGCGCAGCAACTGACGCGAGCCAAGCAGTAGCAGGTAGACCCCAGATGGGTATGATGGCTGGTAGAGCGCAAATACCACAACCAACCATGGGATTAGGCGGAATGCGCGCTCCAACTAGTAGTGCCAGCAGCCTAGCAAGTGGTGTCGGAATCAAGACTCCCCGCCCTGTAAGGCCGATGATAGGTAGTGCACAAGTAGCACAAGCAGGACAGGCTGCAGCATTACCAATGCCTATTCCAAGAATCGTACGCCAACCGGTCCAACCGGTCCAACCAGTAGAACCAGTCGTAGAAGTACAGCCTGAACCACAAATGATTCCAGAACCGCAGACTCCAGTCGAAAAGGCAATTCAGGAGACTAGCGCAGAGGCGATTGATGAAGAAATCACCCTAGAGACTAATCTCGAGGATGTAAAGACAGCAATTCTCAGACCAGTGCACAAACTTGAGCCAAAACAGACTAGCTCGACTATCACTCCGGTAGCTGCGGTTCTCAAGCCAATCGTAGTGGAAGAAATCGAAGAAGTCGAGGAAGTCCCTGCGGTAGAAGAGACTCCAGAAGTCCAAGAGACTCCAGAGGTCCAAGAGGTTGAAGAGGCTGAACCACAATCCGCAATTTCTGATGCATTAGAGACAATTTCTAGTCCTGTTGCTAATGTTAAGGATGCTCCAGTTACCACTTTAGAACCGGCCGTCGCAGAATCGCTAGCGGTAATTTCAGCTCAACCTGAGGAAGTCTCCGGCCCACCAGCGACAATGTCTGGTCCACCAGCGACAATGTCTGGTCCACCAGCGACAATGTCTGGTCCACCAGCGACAATGTCCGGCCCACCAGCGACAATGTCTGGTCCACCAGCGACACTCAATCCGGTCACAACTTTGACACCAGTATCAACTACAACGCTTAATCCGGTCACAACTTTGACACCAGTTAGTGAAAGTTCTGAAGATGAAGACGAAGACTAAGAATTCGCAACCGAGTGATTTGGTGCATTTTGCCGTCTGATTCATACGTGATGTGCTTCTGGGAAGTGCTATGAGGATGACCTCTTCGGTCCTTCTGACAATTCTGTTACTGTCATTTATGCCAGTATCAGCAATGGCTGAACCATTGATTGGAGTCGGAGTAGTAGAGCAATTTGAAGCAAATCCAGTCTACATAGATTTCATGCCCTCAGGTGAAATGCTTTTGGTCGAAGAGGATGGGCTAGTAAGAGTAGGTTCCTGGGAGAATGAAGATTTTACAGAGAGTTGGAATCTGGATTTGAATGCCAGCATTAACACAGCTGCAGTAGATCCAAGTGGTCAATTTATCGCTGTTGGCATAAACACAGGAGTGATTTTTGTTAGTATCAGCATAAAGAATATATCAGGAACCATAGATACCATTTCACCAGTTCAATCTCTTGCCTGGGATATCGACAGCGATTTATGGATTGGCCATCATGGCGGTAATCAAAGAAAAGCAGTAGAGTATGACACTAATGGTGCTACTGGCGCTGTTACTGGTATTTCTACAACTAGCCACGGAAGTGCACTTACAGCATTTGCAATATTGAGTGATGGACGTATCGCTACCTGTGGTAATGATCGTGTTATGAAAGTTCATCTTTCGAACGGAATTAAGGCAAAAGAATACACATCTCTAACCAACAATCCAACTCAACTAATTGTAGATTCAAAAGATAGAGTGATAGTTGGTCTTTCTAATGGTCGCGTATATCGCTTCAATACTACAGTAGATGATGGTTTTGAATATGTTACTGTTTCAAGTTCACAGTCAATTAATTCGTTAGATTTAGATGATGATGATAATATTCTAGTTGGAACAAGCAATGGGAGATTCCATATGATTTCCGAAGAGAGTTTCACTGAAACAGCAGCACATTCTACTTCTAACAGAGTAATCAAATCATGGCAAGGAAATGGCAGTAAGGTCTATGTAATGACGCAATTTTCTTCTACTGTCAAAGTTCGTTTATTTGATATAGATACAGATGGAGATGGTGTTGGTGATAGTATAGATGCATTCCCGGACGACTCTACACAGTTTGCCGATAGTGACGGCGATGGATATGGGGATTACCAATCGGGTAACAATTCTGATGCATTCCCGAATGATGCTTCAGAATGGCTAGATACCGATAAGGATGGCTATGGCGATAATGCCGACAAATTCCCCACTAATTTCGATCAATGGTTAGATTCAGATGGAGACGGTTATGGTGATAACTCCGATGGTATTGATGGTGATTTATTCCCTGAAGATAATACTCAATGGCTAGATAGCGATAAGGATAGTTTTGGCGACAACCTGAACGGTACGAGAGGCGATTCATGCCCGCAGCAAAATGGCTTTTCGACAATTGACAGATATGGTTGCCCAGATACTGATTTGGATGGTTATTCAGATGCAGGAGATGCTTTCGCATATGATAGAAGTCAATGGATTGATGCGGATTCAGATGGCTACGGTGATGAACCATTAGGGTATCAAGGAGATCAATGTTCTTGGGAATGGGGTAATTCAACCAAATCATGGTTACCAATTATGAACGAAGATCAACAATTGGTTTACCAAGAAACACCATATCATGGCTGTATTGATAGTGATGGAGATTCATGGACAGATGGAGACGGTAAGACATTTGGTGATCAACTACCCAACAACCCCACAGGCTATCGCGATGCAGATGGAGATGGTGTTGATGATAGATTTGATTATTCGCCAAGTAATGAATATATACAAACCGAACAAGATTATTGTACTGAATTTGCTGAAGATACCTCTGAAAAATGCCAAGGATTACGAAATCCAGACTATCAGAAATATCTTGCAGATAGAGAAGATGATGGAGAAGCAGTAAAATCATATTTCATATGGAATCAGAAAAATGATGTGCAAGACGGAGTATCTTCCTCACTCGACATGACTCGGGTAATAGAAGCAGGAACTGTTGGCCTTGTTGCGTTTGTAGCAATAGTGTTCTTTTTGTTGATTGGCGCCTCGATGTCTAAGAGAAAGAAGCATAAGGGCTTGATAGAAAAGTTTGGTGTTCCATTCGACCCAAGAGAAAGTGTAGAGGAAGAGGCACTTGGTGGTAAAGCTGGTTCGTCAGGCTTTGGCGGTATTGAATCCGATGACCATTGGGAAGATGAAGTCAGTCCGCTCGAAATAGGTGATGGTAAGGTTCATCTCAGCGATGATGAAGTAGTAAATGTAATTCCTGAAATGAGCTATCAAGATGGACTCTCGATAGAAGATCTCGCAGGTAAAAAACCAGTTGAGGATGTGACTTCAGTTGAGGTTAGCGATGAAGTGATTGCTGGTCCTCCTTCACAAATAGAAGAGCCTCAAACACCACCGGTTCCGGAGACAGGATTGCCAGATGGTTGGACTATGGAACAGTGGAAATGGTACGGGGCACAGTGGCTCGAATCTAATGGCTAATCAAGAAATAAAGACAATTGGGAGACTATTTCGAAGTACTCCTAATTTCTCTCCAGAATAAACAGGTTTCCCAGCACCGTCCTTTAGTGTCGACATCACTAACCACAACACTGCATTCCAACTTTTAGAACGAGAAAACAATTCTACTTTACCACAGGCTGCAGCTTCAATTAACAAAGCCTCGTCACTATTAGCGTCGAAAACTCCTCTCACTAATGATTTCGTATCGAGTAGTACTCCTCTTGGTTTCCAATCCATGTGAACACCTCACACCTTAAATGGAGCCAGATTCAATCTGTCTATCAGATGGTCGACATTGACATCAGCGATCTTTTTCATACTCATGCGTAAATCATCTAATTCACCACGCATCTTCTTGGTTTTATGTTCTCGAATTAAATCTGCTAGTAGTAAATCCACACTCTTGAATCCATCCATAGTCCTCATGGTATTCAATTGTCTTCTTGTCTCATAGCTCACACTTACTGAACTCATTCCATTTGCGGTCATTCCATCCCCGATAGTATTTCAGTAGGTCGCTTACTTAACTCTGCGCGCGTAGTGAGCCCAGAAGAATGCGATTATCGCGTGTAAAATCATCGGCGACCTTGCTTTTCGAGCAATAGCCTTGAGTGTTCAGTTACCCCAAACTCCTTACGCATTTTTAGGGTTCTTTGATGATATTCTTTAGCCAGAGTCCAGTATTCTTTACTTCCAGCACCGGCTCCTTTGGTTGTTGCTTTGTCTAGTAGAACAGTCGGCGCACCTGACCAGGCTGCTTCAGCGACCTTTACCAATCGCCTAACCATGGTTTTGAATATTTTACGCGGGATCTTTTCATTTACTTCTTCACATACATGTCGACTGAGTTTAGATCTAACATCAACCATCGTCATCACCACACCAAATACCTTCAGGTTACGATTAATACGCTTCTGAATCATCTTTATCGAATTCATTAGCATACTAAATCCCTCAAGAGCATAATATTCAGCCTGAACTGGAATCAATACCCAATTCGCAGCAGATAATGCATTTATCGACAACAGTCCTAGCGAGGGGGGTGTGTCGATTATAATATGATCAAAATCATCTATTATCGGCGCTAACGCCTCTTTTAATCTGGTTTCTCTGCCAATTTTATGTGAAAGTTCAATCTCTGCTCCAGATAGGTGGATATTACTCGGGAGAAGCCATAGATTGTCTGCAGAGAGGTCTTCAGGTACTCTATCATGCCCCATTCTTCTTGACCATTGTTTGCGCATTGCTTTAGTGATCTCTTCAGGGGGAATGAGATATTCATCAACAAGTTGTAAATCCTCGCCTAAATCATTGGTTAACAAGTCATAAGCGGTTTTCTTTATCTGTTTCTTTTCTACTCCGAAAGAAGTAGCACAATTCCCTTGTGGATCTAAATCAATCAACAGTACTTTTGCAGGTGGAACATTATGTTTCTTCGAACCCTTTGCGAGAGCAGCAGCAAGATTTACTGCAGTAGTAGTCTTTGCACAGCCACCTTTTTGATTGGCGACCGCAACTACCATCTTGTAAGGATTCATAATTCCACCCGATTGATAATCGAGCGGAGGGGTCAACCATTGTCAAGTTTCGTGTTACAATGCTCTAGTTCAGCCGGCTTGGATGACTGGAACTGGAACTTCGGAAAGGATTTTTCTGACGATGTGCATCCCAGTAATTCCGCGAATCTTCGCTTCTGGCTTCATTACAATTCTGTGACTTACGATTTGCAGAGCGATATTCTTTACGTCATCAGGAATAACATAGTCCCTACCATCGATTGCAGCACATGCACGTCCAGCCTTGAACAGGTTTTGACATGCACGTGGAGATGCCCCGTTCACTACTCTGTGATCTTCTCTAGTTCTTTGAACAATTTCAACGATATATGACAAGATAGCTGGGTCGATGTGTACGGTCTCGAGTGCCTTCTGCATTGCAACGACCTTCTTTGGTGAAGTTACCTGCTCAACATCGTGGTCATCTTTTCCTCTAAGTTTTCTACGCGCTAAAATAGCCTTTTCCTCGGCTCTATCTGGATAACCCATACTCATCTTCATCAAGAAACGGTCCATTTGCGCTTCAGGAAGAGGATAAGTTCCTTCCTGCTCGATTGGGTTCTGTGTTGCTAATACGACGAATGGTGCTGGTAATTTGTGAGTTACACCTTCGATTGTAACTTGCTTCTCTTCCATAGCCTCAAGCAAAGCGGCTTGTGTCTTTGGCGGTGCTCTGTTGATTTCGTCAGCAAGTAAAATGTTTGAGAATAGCGGACCAGCACGGAGTTTGAACTCTCCCGATTTTTGGTCGAACATGTATGTTCCCATAATATCCGATGGCAGCAAGTCAGGTGTGAATTGAACACGCTTAAATTTACACCCCAATGCTCTTGAGAATGTATTTGAAAGCATTGTTTTACCAAGTCCTGGGAAATCCTCAAGCAAGATATTTCCATTGGACAATACAGAGACCATTACGAGGCGTAGGTTGTTCTGTTTTCCGATAATTACTTTCGCTACTTCGCCCATTAAACCATTAGCGATTGCCGAAACAGTAGCAATTAGGTCTTTGGTTCGCGCATCTCCTCCGGCAGCACCTGCAGCAAACTCACTACTCATATCCTGTCCCCAACAAGACCACAACCGTGGTATTCGCTACTTCAATCTATGGTGAGATGACTTCGTTATTCACAAGTGTAATACGGTTTTCATCTGCCCCAGAAGTGGTCATTTTTACGATGAATACGAGTGATTTCCTCGAGAATCTCTTTCTCAACGGCATTTAATTCAACCGAACGCAATCTCTTAGCATGCGATGAAGGGATGTCAACTAGAAACTCATCTAATTCATCGATATGTCGGCCGACAGTTGGTCCTGAAATAGCCATGGCAACCTCGTCTCCTTGAGTTGCCTTTTTCAGTTCTAGTCCATCTGTACTACGCATACTTTTGATCTGCCCAACAGCGCTACCATCCAACTTCATGATACGTTGGCCAAGATGTACTCTGCCGCCGAGTATTCGCATGCCCACAATTGCTGGACTACGATTACGGAAGGTGTGATCTTTCATGTAAAGCAAACGTGCAGGATATACTAAATTCTCACGATGCGCTTCATCTAAGGCACGTTTTGTTTCTTCACTCCACTCTTCAAAGTCTTCAAGAATCTGATAGATAATGTCGTTACCAATGAATTTAGCGTCTGTTTCATTATTTTCTAGTCGTGGTGCAACTTCTGAATTAGGAGTTATTGCAAAGCCAAGAATTACTCTATGGAGTGGGTCTTTAGCCGCTTCTGCATTGAGAATATCCTTTTTGTTTACTGGGCCAATAGATGCCAAACGGATTGGTACCTCCAACTTATTCAGTTCAAATGCTAATGCCTCAAGTCCACCAATTGTATCTGCTTTGATAGAAACTCCTTCTTCTGCCAATTCTACGGTAATCCGGGCTTCTTTATACGCTAACTGCTCTGCAATTGAAAGCTCATCAGCGTTTCTAGTTTGGCGCAATGTAGTTCCGGCTAATACATTTTCAAGTCCAGGTGCTGAAATTTTCAATCCACAAGCAGCAATAGCGTGATTGCAACTCTCCCATCTATCGCCTGCATCTCTCATTTCAGACATGCCCTTGGCTCTAAACATACCTTTGATATGAGTTGTAAACGGCCCACTTGGGCTAACAAGAGTAATATTGTCGCCAATATTTAATTCTCCACGATTGAGAATAATATCGATAGTTTTCCCTAGGCCTCTTTCATCTTTCATTTCTAAAACAGTTGCTTCAGCTGCCCCTAGGGTGTCTACTAGTCTTTCTTCAAGAAAACGTTCAGCAAGGCCAACAGATATGGCGAGAAGATCTTGTAACCCTTCGCCTTCTTTGGCAGAGCAGGGTACCATAGCCACAGATTGTGTGTAATCAGAGATTAGATCATATCTTTCGACATTAAATCCGTATTCACTGAATTGGCCGATCAACTTCCAGTACCTTTCCTCAAACAGGTCATGCATATCGCGACGCTGCGACTTCCATGATGCGATAAATGATCTTCCTCTTTCACAATGCCAGCCGCTAATCCGATCCATTTTGTTAGCTGCGATGACGAAAGGAGTCTTTGATTCCTTCAAAATCCTCAAACTTTCTATTGTTTGCGGTTTTAAGCCTTCAATAACATCGACTACAAGAATCGCGATATCAGCAAGAGTCCCTCCTCGGCTTCGTAAACTGGTAAATGACTGATGGCCAGGGGTGTCGATGAAAAGTAGGCCAGGAGATTTGAATTCCCGTCCTCCTAGTAATTCAGCACAGGTCTTGTTGAGTATCTCAGCAGGGACCTCAGTCGCACCAATATGTTGAGTAATACCTCCAGCTTCTCGATCCATTACGCTTGCTTGTCTTTCTACTCCAAGGCTACGGATGTAATCGAGGATACTTGTTTTGCCATGATCAACATGTCCTAGGATTGAGACAATCGGTTGCCTCATCCATCCTTGTGGGGCGTTGTGGTCCGCTCCCTCATCTTCTGATGAGGTGTCATTTTCCACACTAATCCCCCAATTCGTTTTTTAATTTTTTCAATTGGACTACGATTACTCGTAAACCCAGTTTTGACTATCTTGATTCCAGGTGTTTAATCCATCTGGGAACCACAAGTCCAATTCGAATTTAGCGGTATCAGCAGCATCCGATCCATGAATCATATTGTATCCCATGTCCATGCCAAAGTCCCCGCGAATAGTTCCCGGAGCCGCTTCTCGACCATTTGTTGGTCCGATTAGAAGTCTTGCAACAGATATTGCGTCCTTTCCTTGCCAAGCCATACAAACAACTGGTCCACTGGTGACGAATTTAATCAGTCCTGGGAAGAATGGGCGTTCAGAATGAACAGCATAATGTGTTCTTGCAATCTCTTCCGTAGGTATTACTTGCTTAAGACCAACTAATTGCAGGCCTTTTCTTTCAAATCGGCCGATGATTTCACCGACTAATCCTCTCTGCACTCCGTCTGGCTTAACCATGATGTATGTCGTTTCCATGATGCTCACTGGGATGGCCGACAAACAAGCCATATGTAAGCGCGCCGCTCAAGTATTTGACAACAGAATCTCTAGATTCCGCCCTTAACATAATGACGTGTCCATTTGACTTTACGTGCATTACGCTTTAGTTTGACAGAGTTTTTACGGGCTTTACTATTCTTGAACCATAGGATTGATCCATCTCTCTTGATGTACATGAGTCCAGTTCCTGGTTCAATCTCCTCTCCCGAGAAGCTACAAATCCTTCTTTCTGGCATTGTATCACCTAGTATTCAATTTTCTGGCTTCTCTGCCAGTGTCTCTTAGCATCAAGATGTCACCGATTCTTACCGGACCGATGACATTTCTTGTGATAATACGTCCAACGTCACGAGGATTAGGTGCTTCGTTTACACGAACCTTGACCTGTGTAGCCTCTCCAGTCATTCCTGTGCGACCGACAATTTCGACCACTTCAGACGACCATCCACCGAGTTCTTCTCCCATATCTTCATCTCCTAGGGTTTTAGACTCACTCTGCAAGGTTGTTGACTAATTCAACAACCTCGTTGAATTTTTCCTGTGCACTCTTAGAAACTTCTAGGATTGCTACAGATGCAGTTCTGGTCCCGTTAGGCATTCCACATTCCTTAGCAAGGAATTCTTGGCTTGGGACATATCCGAATGGTATTTTCTTTTCACCACAAATCAATGGTATGTGGGCTAGTAGTTCGCTTGGATTTACATCCTCAGCCATGATGATAAATGCAGCATTGCCTCGCTCTGCTGCTTTAGTTACCTCATTACTACCTTTTTTCATTCTTCCGTTTGTATTAGCTTGAATCATCTCATAGATCTTTTCAGCCACTTCGTTAGGGGTTTCGAATTTTACGTGTACACTCATTGAACTCACTCCATGCTCTCGTGTTAGCAATCGCTGCGGACAGCGACGCGAGTATAAACCCAGCGCATTGTCCTAGTTCGTCAATTGGGGCAGTATTTCTTCCACACCACGGGCTAATGCAGGCCCTCCAGAGATTACAGAACGTGGATTAGGTAGTGAAGAAGTAGCGTGTACACCGTCTACGTAACGCATTAAGCGCGAAATAGCCCCGCCGGTGAAAAGACCATGTGTGCATGCAGCATGAACTTCAACAGCCCCTTGTTCTCTAAGCGCTTCAGATGATCTGCAGATTGTGCCGCCGGTAGCAATCATATCATCCACGATAGCGACAATTTTTCCATCTACATTCAAATCCTTGGCTTTGTGGACAATGGTATGAGCATCGATACGAGTTTTCTCAAGATAGGAAAACTCACATCCCATAATTTTAGCAACAGCAGATGCTCTTTCAATCGCTCCCTTATCGGGAGATAGTATGAAGTCTGGTTTGACGTTGAGAGTTAGATGAGTGGCCATCTCCGGCATTGCTGAAGCGAAGGAAACAGGAATATTCAGATCTTGAAGTGCCTCAGGTGCATGTAGGTCTAGAACTACCAAACCATCACAGCGGCTAGCAAGTAGGCGAGCAATCGCTTGTGCACTAATCGCTTCGCCCGCCTTAAATCGCTTATCTTGACGCGAATAGCCAAAGTAGGGTATGGCTAGTATAATCCCTGGCCCAACTGGTTCAAGTTTCTGAGGGCTAGTCTGCCGGATGTTCTCGAGATTACCGTTCCTTACATCGCTTATTGCTTCTAGTAATAGCATAGTTTCTACAATGCCTGAATCTGGGAACGTGCTTGAAACCAAGACGACTGGTTCTTTACGAACATCTTCAATTGCATGTTCAGGAATCCGGAAATAACCTTCGGAGTCGGGGAATCTTCGGGCTTCTAAGTCATGCAGGTCCCAATTCAATTGCTTGGCTAACTCTTGAGCTAACTCCCTTGAGTTACTGCCAGAGACTACTACCATTGATTCGTTGCTCGAGCGGTTGATACATGGTTCTTGTGTCGCGAATCAATCTTGTATGATTCGCATTTCTCATAATCAGAACCAGTTATTTTCTCAAATAAGTGGTGCGAAATTATTCATGTAAAAACGAAGAATCGAAATAACCTCTTGCAATCGAGATAGCCAGCAGGCTCTCAGTCGTACGACAAGGTGCGCGAGGCAGGACTTGAACCTGCGACCTCCCGGTTATCAGCCGGGTGCTCCAGCCAACTAAGCTACCCGCGCAAGGGTGAGCCGGCGACCTGCCGTCTCGTCATAAATGCGACGGTGAGTCACTCTTCTTCGCCAAAGGGCGAAACTTCGGCATTTGCCTGAATGTAAGAAGGTAGAGTTTGGACTCTATCGAAGTTACGATTTAGGACGACTTCATCTAATCTCTCGCGTGTTTTTGAGAATGCAGTAATCGGTACGTTAATCACGTTCTCAACCCCATATTGGGTTTGGATACTAAATCGAGTCTTGACCTGAACTGCTCTAAATGTTCTTTTCACCTTGAGTAAACCTGTGATGATCCCAATTTCAAGACCTGAGTTGTCCAAAACTGCTCTGTCCATCATCTCATCAGGGGCGTATAATTTCTCATCAATCCTAACTGTATTTCTCCAGCGGCGTTGAAGCTCTCTCATTGATTTGCTTAACTTGACTGCTCCGTCTGTTCTGATGCTGTGCACCAATTCTTTCGAAAGCGGTGCAATTTCAGCTGGCTTTCTCATAAATTCTTCTGCAATGTCAGGTTCGACCATAATTCGTAAAGACTGCACTCTTGATTCATTCGGGTGGTGTCTTTCACCAACTATTACTCCAACTTTCTTATCTTTTACATAGACATCTCTTTGGATTAACTCCTGAATGTCGTATTTGCTATTTCCCATTTTTCCCATCTCCTATCCTTGGCGGATTATTATGCTGGGGTGCTTGGGGCTCTTTATACTATTTGGAAAAAAAGAATCGATTTCCAATTGGATTTGTCGTATAATGTAAGTTAGAACTAATTGAAATGATAAATTATTTTCATTTTTGATTTTTTATTTTATTGTATATTCAATTGGAGTAACTGTGAAAAAACTTCGCTTATCTAATATGTAATCAAAAATTGTAATGCATAATTACGGTTAAACTTATTCTGGATCTAATTGAAGTTATGATCTGACGTATTTATTATTATTTTTCAATTGAAAATATAATTTTTAAATTGAAATTTCATCAAAAGTAAAGCGATAATCTCAAGAATCCTACCCTAGTGGTTACATCTAGAGGAGGGGGTCTGATGGAAGTTCAAGTTAAAGGAGCGAATTGCTCACTTTCTGAATCATTGATAACTCGGCTACTTAGCCTCGGTACAACGGTTATATGCGATAATCATCCATATCACCTCGATTTGAATTCAGTTCTCCTTGCTCATTCTGAGGCTAAATTGCTAGCGGAAGGAAATGCATTTTCAATTTCATTCGATGGAAGTGCTGCAGATATCGTAATCGGGACAGATTTGAAAATTATCGACTTGATTCCTTCCAGGCCCGGTGATAGATGGCCTGCACAACGTTTCATTTCTTGGTCTCAGGGGAATACTTCTGTTTCAGATAGTGTCAATTGGTGGTTGGCAGAAGCAGATGCAGCTTCGGCCATTGCTCGTATTTGCCGAGCCAATAGGTTATGTGAAGCAATTGAATTGTGTGGGAGAAGATCTTGGAAAGAGAGCGATACATATTCTGAATTTTCAAATTTATGGCAGCGCACAACAATGGGCCAGAGTGGTAATTTCACACCACAGGCACTTGCGCATATGCCAATTTCAGGTATGGATGCTATACCAGTCGGAGATGAAACTCCATCACGGCCTAAATTAGAATTAATTCACCGTCTTTTGGACGATATTGATGGCGAGGGATTTAGGCCATTGACACCTTTGCGAACTGCAATAATGAAACTCATTGCTGGAATTATTAATCAAAGCCAACTAGGGGTTTTGGAATAAATCAGCACCTAGTAGTGGCAAAAGTACACTTGCATCTCCTTCAACACAGATATGCGGCGCTTCTGGCCGCATTTTACCCCAAGAAATTGCCTCTTTCAGTCTGGCTCCGGATAGAGAACCATCGTGTTCGGGTGCGGTAGTGATGTAAACAGCACTATCCAGTCCCCCTCTGTACTGATTCCACCAAATCACATGGTGCTTTGAAATTCCTCCTCCGACCATTAGAGCGTTTGAATGTTCTACTTCCCATGTCAAATCACTGAGGATTTGTTCATCGGCTAAAGTGTCTAGGTGGAAGTCGCGATATTTTTGCCTGAACATGAAAAGTTGAGCTCCAATGCTGCCGTCAGTAATTCCCGGTATTACGCATGGGATGCGGTGTTTTGCTAGCCAATATATCATTGAATCTTCTTTTCCTATACGGTCGCCCAGTTCCCAAATCAATTGGCAACTGCCGAATCCCAGCCATAGATCTGCTCCAGTTTTCCCACTGCTCTCCATTCTGTCAGTACGAATTTGCTCAAGTACTGGCATAACCATTGATTCTATTATTTCTCCATAACTAGAATTTGGGACTATTACATTACCTAGCCGCATTAATTCGACTTTACCAAGTTCGATATCATCTAACTCAAATGCACCGTGGAAATAATTATCATATGATCTAGCAATATCGTGGTCAAGCATTCCACAAGTGGTTGAGACCACATTGAACATCTTTCTCTTTACAGACTCTACAAAAAAACCTCTTGTTCCCGTTGCGAACAGACATGCTGGAAACGAAAGCCAGTTCAAAATCTTTGAGTTATCAGCTTCTAAATCATCGATTTGAGATTTCATATCTGATAATATATCTCGAGCATAAGCGAGTTTAGTAGCGGTAAAACCGCCAGCATTCGACATCTGGTCGATAAGATTCCGCGTGGTAATCGTCGAGTCAAATGAGTAGTCCTCGACAGGTTTGTCGAAGTCTTCGGGGTCTATC
>ERZ1046876.158-NODE-158-length-56393-cov-17.778551_pt1 | contig 56393 bp, 53 predicted proteins | sample MGYA00383094_ERZ1046876 | MGnify/ENA primary metagenome ERZ1046876 (study PRJEB29581, sample SAMEA5548364) | metagenome | biome: marine; feature: coastal; material: water | depth 50 m | study: Short-term variability in the microbial, nano- and picoplankton...
GTGCCATCTTATAAAGATCAGCAACTTAAACTAAAAACCAAAGATTTGGGTACGTATGGCTTCTTGGGTTATCCATTATTGCAAAGTGCTGATATCTTAATTTACAAAGCAGGTTTGGTGCCTGTGGGTGAAGATCAAGTAGCACACATTGAACTTACTCGTGAAGTGGCTAGACGTTTTAACCATATTTATGGTCGTGAAGCTGACTTTGAAGAAAAAGCAGAAGTTGCGATTGGTAAGATGGGTAAAAAGCAGGCAAAATTATTTAGATCTTTGCGTAAAGCCTATCAAGAAACTGGAGATGATGAAGCCTTGGTTAAGGCGCAAGCCTTATTGCAAGAGCAGCAAAATATCACTTTGGGTGATCGTGAGCGCTTGGCAGGTTATATTGAAGGCGTGGGTAAAATTATTTTGCCTGAGCCAGAATCATTACTGACTAAAGCTTCAAAAATGCCAGGTTTGGATGGGCAAAAAATGAGTAAATCTTATGGCAACACGATTTCCTTGCGCGACACGGCGCAAGAAATCGAGCTTAAAGTTAAGCGCATGCCAACAGATCCTGCACGTATTAAGCTGACTGATTCAGGCAATCCGAGCAAGTGTCCTGTATGGCAGTTGCACGAGATTTACTCAAATAAATCTACCTGTGAGTGGGTAGTTGATGGTTGTACGAAAGCTAAGATGGGTTGTGTAGAGTGTAAGCAGCCAATTGTGAGTGCTATTCAAGCTGAGCTTGGCCCGATGCAAGAACGCATTGCCAAGTACCAAGCTGATCCAGATTTGATTAAACAAATTATTCATGAAGGCTCTCAAAAAGCGCGTAGTGTTGCTAAAGAGACAATGATTGAGGTTCGAGATGCCATGGGTATTACTTACTAAGTCCATATAATGATAAAAATCACACAAAACTTCTTATCAATAGACTTTGCCATTCATTGCGAAGCTTTATATGATTTTTCTTTATTCTCTGAACTTACTTAAATAAAGGTTTAACAATGGAAAGATTACAAAAACTAATTGCAACAGCAGGCTATGGTTCGCGTCGCTGGGCGGAAAGACTGATTGAGCAAGGACGAATTGAAGTTAACAACAAAACTGCTCAAATTGGTGATAAGTGTGAGATTACTGATAAGGTTAAGATCGATGGTAGAAATATTGATCTTGAGCGCTATAAAGAAGAAGAAACTAAAGTTATCATTCTTAATAAACAAGCTGGTGTTATTTGTTCTAATAAAGATGATGAAGGGCGCAAGAGTGTTTATAGTCTACTGCCTAAAGAATCTCGCTGGGTGATGGTGGGGCGCTTAGATCTCAATACTTCGGGTTTATTGTTGTTTACCAATAATGGCGATTTAGCCAACAAGCTCATGCATCCAAGCTCTGAAATTGATCGTGAATATGCAGTGCGAGTGTTAGGCCAAGTTGAAGCGGAAGATATTAAGCAGTTAACCACTGGCGTTGAGTTAGAGGATGGTTATGCTAAATTTAATCGCGTTACTGTTGGTGGCGGTGAAGGTGCGAATCGTTGGTATAAAGTGGTACTTAAAGAGGGAAAAAAACGTGAAGTTAGGCGTCTTTGGGAGGCTTTAGGTTTTAAAGTTTCCCGACTTATTCGCATACGTTTTGGAGAGATTCGTTTGCCTGAAAATTTAAGAGCTAACCAATATGACTATTTAAAACCTGGTCAAGTTAAACTGCTATTAAATTCAGTTAAACTCTAATTTTTTGTAAAAAAATTGATTTTAATCAATTGTTAATTCTAAAATGTTGTTAGAATGGTCGTAATAACAAATTAAACAAAGGGGTAATGAGTATGGATATGGTTACAGGTGAACTAAATCAAGATATCGTTTTTTATATGAGTATTGCAATGGTTGTTTTAACGGCAGTTGTTTTTGCTGTTTTTGGTTTTGCTAAGAAAAAAATTAAGTCTTAATTTTATTATTGTATTGATAAAATACAATTTACATTTTCACTGTCTATAATTTTCAATGCCTATTAATGAGCTAAACACAGACGGTGTTTTTTGGATGGCGATTGCTTTCGTCGTGGTTTCGATTGCTTTGGCAGTTTATCTAAAAATTTATATATCTTCAAGAAAGTAAACAAATTTTAGCGCCCAACCTGCCGTTTTCGTTTTCAAAAATCCAACCCTATCACGTATAATAATGCTTTTTAGTTTTTAAACTTTTTTAGCATTAATGTCTGATTACAAACCTACTTTAAACCTTCCTGCCACTAAGTTTGCAATGAAAGCAAACCTTGCAAATCGCGAGGGTGGATTTCTTAAAAAATGGCAAACGGATGATTTATATGCGCAAATTCGAGCGCATAATCAAGGAAAACCTAAATTTATCCTGCATGACGGCCCCCCGTATGCAAATGGTGACATTCATATTGGTCATGCGGTTAATAAAGTTTTAAAAGATATTATTGTTAAATCAAAGTCTTTATCGGGTTTTGATTCGCCTTATGTTCCAGGCTGGGATTGCCACGGCTTGCCGATTGAGCTAAATGTTGAAAAGAAAAAAGGTAAAGTCGGTGTCAAGATTGATGCTAACTCTTTTAGAGCGGAGTGTCGTAAATATGCTGATACCCAAGTTGCTAAGCAAAAACTCGATTTTCAACGTCTGGGTATTTTGGCTGATTGGAATAATCCGTACCTAACTAAAGACTTTCAGTATGAAGCTGATATTGTTCGTGCTTTAGGAAAAATTGTAGAAAATGGCCATGTTTCTAAAGGCTATAAGCCTGTACATTGGTGTACTGAGTGTGGTTCAGCGTTAGCAGAGGCGGAAGTTGAGTATAAAGACAAACAGTCTGATGCAATTGATGTTAAATTTCGTATTATTGACACTGCTATTTTTAAAGTAGATAAGCCGGTTTTTGTAGTTATTTGGACAACAACACCTTGGACACTACCTGCTAATGAGGCTGTAGCTCTTCATCCAGAGCTTAATTATGTTTTAGCTGATATGGGTGACGAGTATTTATTATTAGCACAAGATTTGGCTAAAGATGCGCTAGTGCGTTATGAGGCGAATGCTAGCATAGCTACGCAAATTTTCACCGGTAGTGAATTAGAAGGCTTGCAAGCTCAACACCCATTTTATGATAAACAAGTGCCTGTTATTTTGGGTGATCATGTAACAACTGATGCGGGAACAGGTGCAGTGCATACAGCACCTGCACACGGACAAGAAGATTTTATTGTTGGTAAAAAATACGATTTACCCGTTAATTGCCCAGTAAACGGTCGAGGTGTATTTTTTGATGATACTGAGCTATTGGCAGGTCAGTTTATTTTTAAGGCAAATGCCAGTGTTATTGAGATTTTAAAATCAACCAACACCTTGGTAAAGCATGCGCCGCTTGTGCATTCTTATCCACATTGTTGGCGTCATAAAACACCGGTTATTTTTAGAGCAACGCCACAATGGTTCATCTCGATGCAAGATAACGGCTTAAGAGATACGGTTAACGTGCAAATTCCTAAAGTTGATTGGATTCCTGATTGGGGTAAAAAGCGTATTGAACTAATGGTGGGCAACCGTCCAGATTGGTGTATTTCTCGTCAACGTTTTTGGGGTGTTCCAATCACCTTGTTTACTCATAAACAAACTGGTGAATTACATCCAAATACCCAAGGGTTATTTGCCAGCATCTCAGCCATGATTGAAAAAAATGGTATCGAGGCTTGGTTTGAAACTGATATTAAAGACTTGCTTGGTGATGATGCAGACGATTATGAGAAAGCAACCGATACACTGGATGTTTGGTTTGATTCTGGGGTAAGTCATTTTGCTGTACTTAAAGCAAGAGGGCACTTGTCTGATGTGGCTGATTTATATTTAGAAGGCTCTGATCAGCATCGCGGCTGGTTCCAATCATCACTTATTTCATCTGTGGCCATTAATGGCAAGGCGCCATATAAACAAGTGTTAACGCACGGTTTTACGGTTGATAAAGACGGTAAAAAGATGAGTAAATCTTTGGGCAATGTCATGAGTCCGCAAAAAGTGATTAATAATTTAGGTGCTGATATTCTACGCTTATGGATTGCTTCAACGGACTACACGGGCGAGATGACAGTGTCTGATGAAATCTTAAATCGTTCTGCTGATTCATATCGACGCATTAGAAATACGGTGCGCTTTATGTTGGCTAATACTAGTGGCTTTAATCCAAATGAACACGCTGTATCAGTTGATGATATGCTGGACTTGGACAAATGGATTGTGTCAAAAGCAGCTGATTTACAAGTGCAAATTTTAAAAGGCTATGATGAATATAATTTCCATCATGTCATGCAGTTAATTTTAAACTTCTGTAGTAATGATTTGGGTGGATTCTATTTAGATGTTATTAAAGATAGACAATACACCACTCAAGAAAATTCTAACGCAAGACGCAGCGCTCAAACGGCGCTTAATCATATTTTAGAAGCAATGGCTAGATGGCTTTCACCGGTGTTGTCTTATACAGCGGAAGAAATTTGGCAAAATATGCCAAGTGAAAAAAATAACAGTATTTTCTTGAATGAATGGTACCAAGGTTTAGCTTCAAATGCTGAAAATGTTGCTATTGAGACTGCTAGAGACATCAATCCTTTTATTCGCAAACAAATGGAAGAGATGCGTAGCAATAAAACCATTGGCTCATCACTAGATGCAGAAGTTGATTTGTATTGTGATGATAAAACTTACTCAGCGCTTAGTCAGCTTGGCGATGAGTTGCGCTTTGTTTTTATTACCTCTTATGCGCGAATTCATCCACTTAAAGATAAAACTACAACCTGTATTGAAGCGAGCAAAGGTGTGTTTATTGAAGTGAGTAAATCAGAGCATGAAAAATGCGTGCGCTGTTGGCATCATCGTGAAGATGTTGGGCAAAATACCGAGCATGAAGAGTTATGTGGTCGCTGTGTTGAAAATGTAGCAGGTGACGGTGAACAGCGAGAATTTGCATAGTGAGAGTTCTTAATCTTGATTTAGGTAAAAAATCATATCCAATTTATATTGGTCAAGATTTATTATCGCAATCTGAATTGTTAACGCAACATATCACTGGCAAACAGGTGATGATTGTTACTAATACCACGGTTGCACCGCTGTATCTAGAGCAAGTGAAATCTTTATTAAGTGTATTTACTGTTGCCGAGGTTATCCTGCCTGATGGTGAGCAATATAAAACATTAGACACAGTTAATTTAATTTTTGATGCATTGTTAGAAAATCGTTTTGATCGTTCTTGTACGTTAGTTGCTTTAGGTGGTGGTGTAGTTGGAGATATGACAGGTTTTGCTGCTAGCAGTTATCAGCGTGGGGTTAATTTTATTCAAATTCCAACTACATTGTTATCTCAAGTAGATTCGAGCGTAGGTGGAAAAACGGGCGTTAATCATTCGTTGGGCAAAAATATGATTGGCGCTTTTTATCAGCCAAAATGTGTGTTGATTGATGTTGATACGCTCAATACTTTAGATGATAGGCAGTATTCTGCCGGCATGGCGGAGGTGATTAAATATGGCTTGTTAGGTAATGTTGATTTTTTAGAATTCCTACAAGAGAATATTGTCCAATTAATGGCGAGAGACCAGGACTTAATCATTCAATCGGTTTATCAGTCTTGTACAGATAAAGCAAACATTGTTGCTCAAGATGAATTAGAATCTGGAAAAAGGGCGTTGTTAAATTTAGGACATACTTTTGGCCATGCGATTGAAAATACTTTGGGATATGGTGTATTTTTGCATGGTGAGGCGATTTCAGTAGGTATGTTGATGGCAGCAAAACTTTCATATTTATTAGGTGATTTAAGTGAGTCTGACGTAAGACAGGTTAAAGATTTATTAGAAAAAGCTAATTTACCAATCCATGTAGACGGTAAAATCAGCGCTTCTGAGTTCTTATCTGCAATGAGTGTTGATAAGAAAGTAATTGACGGTAATATTCGCCTTATATTAATGAGTAAACTAGGTGAATCGTATATAAGTGATGTATACCAAAAAGAGCAGTTAGATCAAGTAATTGGGGATTTTTGCTAATTATAAATAGGATTAAAAGATGACAGATAAATTAAAAAAACCAGATAACATTGAAGACGACGAAGTAATGATTACTTCGAGTATTTCAGATCTAGAAAAGATGCTTGAAGATGTTGAGGTAAATGCCAATAAGCGTACAGATTCAAAATTTGAGCGCATGTTTTTGCCAGCATTAGCCGTTTTTAGTGCAATTATTATGGGGTTTTTTATCGTTATTTATTCTATTACCAGCGATATGACACGCCTGGCCAATGCCATGGATCCAAATATGGGTGGCAATATGTCATCTATGGTTGGTAGTATTGACAGACTGGCAAAAAATGTCGATCAAATGACAGTGTCAGTGGCACAGATGCAAAAAAGCTTTTCTCATGTAGAGGGCAACATGGATGTGATTGCTTTAAAACTAAACGCACTAGACTCTATTGCAGTTGATTTAACCCAAGTAAGTGTGAAGATGGATTCATTAGAGCCAATGTTAATTAACATGGAAGAAATGAATAAAAACATGACAACCATGCAGGATTCAATGCAGTGGATGCAGCGTGATTTAAACATTCTACGATCTTCATTCTCAAAGCCGCTTAGAATCTTTAATAAGATTCCAATGTTGTAATTATGTCATTATCTGAGGGACAAGTATCGCAAATTGCTTATTTGGCACGCCTATCTTTAAGTAATGAAGCGTTAAAAGACAATACCAAAGATCTAAATGCTATTTTAGGTTTGGCAGAACAATTAGGTTCAATTGATACTGATGGTATTGAACCCATGGCTCATCCACTGCACATGACACAGCGCTTGCGTGCAGATGTAGTTACCGAAAAAGATCATTCAGATTTATTTCAATCTATTGCACCAAAAACAGATAATAAGCATTATCTAGTGCCAACCGTTATTGAATAATATGAGTATCCACACCAAAACTATTGCACAGCTTGCACAAGGCTTAAAAGATAAAGACTTTTCATCAGTAGAGATTACTCAGCATTATCTAGATAGAATTAAACAATCTGATCTTAATGCATTTATTACTGTCACTGATGAGTTGGCTATGACTCAAGCTCAAGCAGCGGATGAGAAAATTGCTACGGGCAATGCTGGAATATTGACTGGCATTCCATACGCACACAAAGATATTTTTTGCACCCAAGGTGTTAAAACTTCAGCTGGCTCTAAAATGCTGGATAATTTTATTTCACCTTATGATGCTACTGTCTCACACCAACTAAACCAGACTGATTTAGTTATGTTAGGTAAAACCAATATGGATGAATTCGCAATGGGCTCTAGTAATGAGAATTCATTTTATGGTGCGGTTAAAAATCCGTGGGATAAATCTAAAATTCCAGGCGGCTCTTCAGGTGGTTCAGCAGCGAGTGTTGCTGGCGGTTTAAGTTGTTTTGCAACAGGTACTGATACTGGTGGCTCTATTCGTCAGCCAGCAAGCTTGTGTGGTATTACTGGGTTAAAGCCTACTTACGGACGTGTATCTCGATACGGTATGATTGCTTACGCTTCAAGCCTTGATCAAGCAGGTCCAATGACAAAAACTGCAGAAGATGCGGCCATTGTGCTTAATGCTATGGCAGGTTTTGATGAGAAAGATTCTACCTCTGCTGAACAAGAAGTACCTGATTACACAGCCAATTTAAATGACTCGATTAAAGGTCTAACGATTGGCCTTCCTAAGGAATTTTTCTCTGATGGTTTGGATGATGAGGTGGCCACTCAAATCATGAGTGCAGTGAAAGAATTTGAAGCGATGGGTGCTACTGTTAAAGAAGTGTCTTTACCAAACTCAGCTTACGCCATTCCTACTTATTATATTGTTGCACCTTGTGAATGTTCATCAAATCTTTCACGTATGGACGGCGTTCGATATGGCTACCGTTGTGAAAATCCTAAAGATTTAGAAGATTTATATTTGCGTTCGCGTTCAGAGGGTTTTGGTGAAGAGGTTAAGCGTCGAATTATGATTGGCGCTTATGCTTTGTCAGCCGGCTATTATGATGCTTATTATTTAAAAGCACAAAAAACCCGTCATTTGATTAGTGATGATTTCAAAAAAGCCTTTAAAGAGGTTGATGTGATCATGGGTCCAGTATCGCCAACTACTGCATTTGATTTGGGCTCGGTTAAAGATCCTGTTTCTATGTATTTGGCTGATATTTACACACTGAGTGCAAACCTAGCAGGTTTGCCAGGTATGAGTATTCCAGCTGGTTTTTCAAAGAAACTGCCTGTGGGCTTACAACTAATTGGTGATTATTGGTCTGAATCAAAACTACTTAATATTGCGCATCAGTTCCAATTGCAAACGGATTGGCATGCGCAATCGCCACAGGAGAATTAGCATGGAGTGGGAAACAGTCATTGGCCTGGAGATTCATGCTCAGCTAAATACCAAATCAAAGATATTTTCATCAGCTAGTACTGAGTTTGGCCAAGCACCAAATTCTCAGGCTTGTGCAGTAGATTTAGGCTTACCGGGTGTTTTACCAGTGCTTAATGTAGAGGCTGTTAATAAGGCGATTAAGTTTGGCTTGGCGGTTGATGCGCATATTAATCAGCGTAATATTTTTGATCGTAAAAATTACTTCTATCCAGATTTACCAAAAGGTTATCAAATTTCACAAATGGATTTACCTATTGTGGGTGAAGGTATTATTGAAATTACATTGGGTGATGAGATTAAAAAAGTTGGCATTACACGTGCACATTTAGAAGAAGACGCAGGCAAGTCTGTTCATGACATGTTTAATGATTTCTCTGCGATTGATTTAAATCGAGCAGGAACGCCATTATTAGAAATTGTTTCTGATCCAGATATGCGTAATGCCAAAGAAGCAGTGGCTTATGCTAAGAAAATTCATGCATTAGTGCAGTATATTGATATTTGTGATGGCAACATGCAAGAGGGTTCGTTCCGTTGTGATGCGAACGTTTCTATCCGACCTATGGGTCAGGAAGAATTAGGTACACGTGCAGAGCTTAAAAATATTAACTCATTTAAATTCTTAGAGCGCGCTATTAATTTAGAAGTTGAGCGTCAGCAAGATATTTTAGAAGAGGGTGGATCAGTTGTTCAAGAAACTCGTTTGTATGATGCTGTTAAACATCAAACTCGTTCAATGAGATCTAAGGAAGAGGCTAATGATTATCGCTATTTCCCCGATCCTGATTTATTGCCAGTAGAAATTACAGACGAACTAATAGCATCTATTAAAACTGATTTACCAGAGCTTCCGGTTGAGAAAAAAGCACGCTTTATTGCTGAGCTTGGTTTGAATGAATATGATGCAGATGTATTAACTTCTCAAAAATCTTTAGCTGATTATTTCGAGACAATGTTAAAAGGCAATGAGAAAAATGCCAAGCTTTGTGCCAACTGGGTGATGGGTGAATTATCAGCATCTCTGAATAAAAATCAGTTAGAAATTGATCAGTCTCCAGTCTCTGCACAAGATTTATCTCAGCTAATCTCTCGTATTGGTGATGACACTATTTCAGGAAAAATTGCCAAAGATGTCTTTAAGGCTATGTGGGATGGAGAAGGTTCTGCTGATAGTATTATTGAATCTAAAGGGCTTAAACAAATGACTGATACGGGTGCGATTGAAGCAATTGTTGATGACATTATTGCCAACAATTCTGCGCAAGTTGAACAATTCAAATCAGGTAATGAAAAGATTTTAGGTTTCTTTGTTGGTCAAGCTATGAAAGCTTCACAAGGTAAGGCTAATCCAAAATTATTAAACGAATTGCTTAGGAAAAAATTAAGCTAGCCTTATGCTTGACTTTGCCAGTCTTGGCAAAAAAAATAATTGAGCGTTAGTTGCTGTTCTTAAATTAACCCCACCCAAGTGTACACAGATACTTGAATGAATTTTACAATGGGTAGAATGATAGTTTGAAAGATGCCCAAAAATAACAATCCGAGTAAAATAAACAGCCCATAAGGCTCTAATTGATCATATTGGTAAGATAATTTTGGTGGTAAAAGTGAGCTGACAACGCGTCCGCCATCTAGTGGCGGTAAAGGTAGAAGATTTAAAACAGCAAGTAATAAGTTAATTTGAATACCTACTTGTGCCATATCTGTTAAAAATTGAGAGCCTGTATTAATCGCAATAAAGACGATAACAAGCCATAAAATTGCCATGATAAAATTACTCACTGGCCCTGCAATTGCAACCCAAAGCATGTCTTGTTTAGGTGATCTTAGTGCATTGAAATTCACAGGTACAGGCTTCGCCCAGCCAAAAATAAAACCAGACGTAAAGTATAAAAATGCAGGCACAACAATAGTGCCAACTAAATCAATATGCCTGATAGGGTTAAGTGTGAGCCTACCCATCATTTTGGCACTATGATCGCCCAATTTTGAGGCCATCCACCCATGGGCAGTTTCGTGCACTGTGATTGCAAAAAGCACAGGAATTGCATAAATTAAAAGCGTTTGAATATCGGGCATAGGTAAAATTGATATTTTTTCTTATTATAAGATTTTAGTATAAATGAAAACCACTCAGTTATTGATCGCAACTCAAAAAGAAGCACCAAATGATGCGCAAATTATTTCTCATCAGCTGATGATTCGTGCGGGGCTTATTTCTAAACTGGCTTCTGGTCTATACTCATACCTGCCTATGGGTGTTAAAGTGCTTAAGAAAGTTGAGAATATTATTCGTGAAGAGATGGATAAAGCAGGGTCTCAGGAAGTTCTTATGCCAGTTTCTCAGCCAGCCGAGCTTTGGCAGGAATCTGGGCGTTGGGATGAGTATGGCCCTGAATTGTTGCGCTTTAAAGATCGCCATGGCCGAGAGTTTTGCATGGGCCCAACTCATGAAGAAGTGATTACTAATTTAGCGGCTCAGTATATTCGTAGTTATAAGCAATTGCCAATGAGTTTTTATCAAGTACAAACTAAATTTAGAGATGAAATTCGCCCTCGATTTGGCGTTATGCGTTCACGTGAATTTATCATGAAAGATGCTTATTCTTTTCATTTAGATCAAGATTCATTGCAACAAACTTACGATTTAATGCATCAGACTTATTGTAATATTTTTGATCGCCTGGGTCTTGATTATCGCCCTGTATTGGCCGACTCCGGCTCTATTGGTGGCGACTCGTCGCATGAATTTCATGTATTAGCCGATTCTGGCGAAGACGCTATTTGTTTTTCGGACGAATCTAGTTATGCGGCCAATATTGAAAAAGTGGCTTTTTCTAAGCAGAAAGCTACTTGCACGCCTGAAGCAGAAGAGGCGTCAGTTTTAACCAAGAAAAAAACTAGTATTGAGGCGGTAGCTGAATTTTTATCAGTTGATAGGTCGATCTGTATTAAAACTTTAATTATCAAAACACAGCAAGGTTTTAAGGCGCTAGCACTTCGAGGTGATCATGAACTTAATGAAATCAAAGCGCATAATCTATTTGGTGAATTTGAAATGGCTTCTGATGAAGACATTAAGAGTCTTGGTTTGAAAAAAGGTTTTATTGGCATTAAAGATTTATCCATTGATCTGGTGGTTGATTATTCTGCTAGCGTTCTTTGTGATTTTGTTTGTGGCGCTAATGAGTGGGATAAGCATTTAACGGGCGTTAACTGGCAGGGTGTTGAGTTTGTTGAGGCAGACCTTCGTAATGCAGTAGAGGGTGATAACTCTCCTGATGGCAAAGGTAAGTTGGTGATCAAACGCGGTATTGAAGTGGGGCATATCTTCCAATTGGGTGATAAATACTCCAAAGCGATGAAAGCAAACGTTATTGGTGAATCAGGCAAAGCAGTGGTTACTACCATGGGTTGTTACGGTATTGGCGTAACACGCGTTATTGCTGCTGCCATTGAGCAAAATTATGATGATCGAGGCATTATTTTTCCTCAGTCAATTGCACCATTTCAGTTAGTTATCGTGCCAATTAATTACAATAAATCTGCACGAGTTAAGGAGTTGGCAGATAATCTATATCAGCAGTGTTTGGAAGCTGGAATTGAAGTGCTTTTGGATGATCGAAAGGAGCGAGCTGGTATTATGTTTGCTGACTCTGAGCTATTAGGTATCCCTCATAGAATGGTGCTTAGCGACACGCATGCCGACAATGGCAATGTTGAATATAAAGCTAGAAATAATACTGATAAGCTAGAAATTCGATATGATGAAGTTTTGTCATTTATTCAATCTAAGTTAGATTAATTAGGGCTGTTAATACTATGATTTGGTGGCAATACATTATTCCTCAACATGCACTTTCAAAACTTATGTTTCGATTTGCGCGCATTGAAAATACATGGGTAAAAAATACCTTCACTCGTTGGATTGTTAAATCTTATGAGGTTAATTTATCTGAAGCAGTGCGCGAAAATATTGAAGACTATAAGCATTTTAATGATTTTTTTACTCGTGCCTTAAAGCCTGGCGCTCGAGAAATTTCATCTAAAGAAATTACTTGCCCTGTTGATGGCGCTGTATCTCAAGCGGGTGATATTAGTCACGGAACTATTTTTCAAGCGAAAAAACACTTCTTTACAGTTTCATCACTATTAGCTGGTGACTACAGAGCAGATCAATTTGATGCTGGACACTTTGCCACAATCTATCTTTCGCCAAAAGATTATCATCGTATCCATATGCCTTATGACGGCAAACTGGTGTCGATGGACTATATTCCTGGAGATCTATTTTCAGTTAACAAGGCTACTGCAGAAGGGGTGGATAACTTATTTGCAAGAAATGAAAGAGTTGTTTGTTATTTTCAAACGCAGTTTGGTTTATGTGCATTTATTTTGGTGGGTGCTATTTTTGTTGGATCTATGCAGACAGTATGGGAAGGTCAAATTAACCCACCGTATCAAAAGAAAGTGCAGCACTTTGATTATACCGATCAGAATATTGAGCTTAAAAAAGGCGAAGAAATGGGGCGCTTTAACATGGGGTCAACTATTGTTATGCTGATGCCAAATCAAGAAAATTGTTTAAATTTGAATGCTGGTCAGGTTGTTAGAATGGGTGAGGCGTTAGTTTAATTTCGTTAGCTTCACTAATTTGATGGTTTGATCAGAAATCTGTAAGATTTCAATTAATAATTTATTAATTTTTAGACTAACATCACGCTTTGGAATAGTTTGCAACTCTTCAAGAATTAAGCCGTTGAGTGTCTTTGCTTTAACAACTGACAAGTCAGTATCAAGAATGGCGTTTATCTCTCGTACACTAATCCTTGGATCAGCCAAATAGCTGCCATCTTCTTGCAAGCTGATTTCATCAATGCTTTCACTCTGATTTGAAGTAAATTGACCAACAATCTCCTCAAGAATATCTTCTAAAACAACCATTCCTCGCACTTCTCCATATTCGTCTACAACCAGGCCTAAGCGTCTTTTTTTGGTCTGAAAATGCTCAAGCTGATGAGCAAGAGAAGTTCCTTCTGGTACAAAGTACGGCTCTCGTACAAGGGCTAGAACATTGTCCAGATTGAACTCGCCCTTGGCATACAAGTTAACGACTTTACGCATGTGTAGAACACCAGTAATGTTGTCATTAGAGCCATCATAGGTAAGTAGGCGAGTGTGCTGGATGCGTTCTAACTGCTTTAGGATTTCATCTGGCTTATTGATATCAACACTAATCAACTCGTGTTTTGGAATCATGATGTCTTCAACTTTAACCTTTTCTAAGTCAATAATGTTGAGTAGCATCTTTTGATAATTAGAAGCGATAATAGGCTTGGCATCGCTAACCACCATCCTTAACTCTTCTGAGCTAATATTTTCATTTTCTGAATTAGTGCCAGCACCACTTAAGCGAAGAATGATTTTAGACAGTTTGGAGATTAGCCAAACAAATGGCTTGAACAACTTAATTAAGGCACTAATAACGATAGATGCAGGTAGGGCGATCTTTTCTGGGTTTTTAGCTGCAAAGGTCTTTGGCGTAGTTTCGGCAAAGACCAAGATTACAAATGTCAATGCAAGAGAGGCTAGAACAATAGAGTCTTCTCCCCAAAGTTTAATGGCAAGAATGGTGGCAATACTTGAGGCAAAAATATTGACAAAATTGTTACCTAGTAGGATGGTTCCAATAAGATGGTCAACATCTTTTAATAGATGTTCAGTGCGTCTAGCATTTTTGCTGGTTTTGCTCAAAACCTTTAGACGATAGCGATTAATCGCCATCATCGAGGTTTCGGTACTAGAAAAAAAAGCCGAGGCAAGTATTAAGCTAAAGAGCGTAACACTTAGCCAAAAGGTTGAAAGTGATTCCAATCAGTTATTTGGTTAAATAAGTTAAGCTTAGTTTAATTCAAATGATTGAAAGCATCAAGCCCTGGGTAAACTGCTTTAGCACCCAATTCTTCTTCAATTCGCAATAGGCGATTGTATTTCGCCAAACGATCTGATCGAGATAAAGAGCCAGTTTTTATTTGACCACAGCCCGTTGCTACCGCTAGATCAGCAATGGTTGTATCTTCTGTTTCACCAGAGCGATGTGACATAACTGCTGTATAGCCTGCTTCATCCGCCATTTTCATAGCAGCAAAAGTTTCAGTTAAAGTGCCAATTTGATTAACTTTAATGAGGATTGAATTTGCAATATCGTTATCAATACCTTGCTTGAGGATCTTGCTATTGGTTACAAATAAATCATCACCAACTAGCTGAACCTTGTCCCCCACTTTTTTGGTTAATAAGTCCCAACCATCCCAATCATTTTCATCCATACCATCTTCAATAGAGATGATTGGATAGTTGTCTACCCAGTTAGCTAGGTAGTCAACAAATTCTTCCGAGGTTAATGATCTGTTTTCAGAAACAAGATTATATTTTCCATCTTTAAAGAATTCAGAGCTGGCAGCATCAATACCAATAAAGATGTCTTTGCCCGCTTCATAGCCTGCATTTGAAATTGCTTCTAAGATCACTTTAATTGCATCTTCATTTGAAGCAAGATCCGGTGCAAAACCACCTTCATCACCAACAGCGGTATTCATGCCTTGTGCTTCTAACACTGATTTTAAATGGTGAAATACTTCAGCGCCATAACGAAGTGCTTCTTTAAAGCTTGGTGCACCTGCTGGAATAATCATAAACTCTTGAATGTCTACGCTGTTGTTAGCATGCTCGCCACCATTGATGATATTCATCATAGGTACAGGTAGTTTGTAATCATCGCCTTGATCAAGTGAATCATACAAAGGCTTGTGTTGTCTATTAGCATTTGCGTGAGCCGATGCTAGTGAAACGGCCAAAATAGCATTTGCACCCAATCTTGATTTTGTTTCTGTGCCATCAAGATCAATCATTGCTTGGTCAATTTTGCTAAGATCTTCAATACCAAAGCCAATTAGAGTTTCATTGATTTCTGTATTAACAAATTCAACCGCTTTTAAAACGCCTTTTCCTAGGTAGCGAGACTTATCGCCATCGCGCAATTCTAAAGCTTCACGCTGACCTGTTGATGCGCCACTTGGCACCATTGCGCTACCCATTGTGCCATCATCAAGAATAACGTCCGCTTCAATAGTTGGATTGCCTCTAGAGTCAAGGATTTCTCTTGCTTTGATTTGCTTAATTTTCACGATTTTTCCTATGTTTTTATTCGAAGAATGACTTCATTTTACCAAAAAATGAGTCTGATTCAGGGTGATGTTTCTTGCCACATGAGCCTGAAAACTCCTCTAATAATTGTTTTTGTTTTTTGCTTAAATTAACCGGAGTTTCTAATTTAACCTGACAGATTAAGTCTCCTGCATTACTGCTGCGAATGGCGGTTATGCCTTTCCCACGTAGTCTAAACTGCTTGCCAGTTTGTGTGCCGGCTGGTATTTTAATTTTCAATTTACCGCCTAGAGTAGGCACCTCAATAGAGCCACCTATAGCAGCTGTGGCAAAATCAATTGGAACTTCGCAATATAAATCACCACCATCACGTTGGAAAATTTCATGCTCTCTAACATGTACTTCTACATATAAATCACCACTTCTGCCACCACGAGGGCCAGCTTCACCTTCGCCACTAAGGCGAATACGGTTGCCCGTGTCAACACCAGCAGGAATTTTAACACTTAATGTTTTTTGCTTACGCACTACACCTTGTCCACGACAAGATGTACAAGGTGTTTCAATTTTTTGACCTGTTCCAGAACACGTTGGGCATGGGCGTTGAACAGCAAAGAAGCCTTGTTGCATTTGAACCTGACCTGCGCCATGACAAGTGCCACAAGTGTTAACACTTGTGCCTGGTTTAGCGCCAGAGCCTGAACAAGGTTCGCACTTCTCATTTTTAGGAATGCGTACTTTTACTGTTGTGCCTTCAGCTGCCTCTTTTAAATCGATTTCTAAATCATAGCGTAAATCGGAGCCGCGATTGTCAGCTTGTTGTTGACCGCCACCACCAAAGATATCCCCAAAGATATCCCCAAAGCCACCACCGCCAAAGCCGCCACCGCCACCAAATCCACCTGCGCCAGCGCTACCGTCAACACCAGCATGGCCAAATTGATCATAAGCTTGACGTTTTTGCTCATCTGAGAGAATAGCATAAGCTTTTTGAATTTCTTTAAATTTCTCTTCTGCCGCTTCTTTGTCATCTACATTACGATCGGGATGATGTTTCATCGCCAAACGTTTATAGGCTTTTTTAATTTGTTTTTTATCTGCGTTCTTGTCAATACCTAGAACGTCATAATAATCTCTTTGTGACATAACTACCTTTTTATAAAGTTAAAAAACCTTCTTCAAACACCTAGGGTCTGAAGAAGGTTAAGAGTTGATTAAATTTTAAAGATTACTTATCGTCTTTAACTTCTTCAAAATCTGCATCAACTACGTCATCACCCGCATCAGTTGCTTGTGAAACGTCTTCTGCTGAGCCAGCCTTCGCTTGAGCTTTTTCAGCTAAAGGTTGGGCCTTTTCAGTTAGTGCTTGTGATTTTGCATCAATCGCTTCTTTGTCATCACCTTTAACCGCTTCTTCAAGCTCAGTGATGGCAGCTTCGATAGATGTTTTTTCATCTTCAGAAACTTCTTCTTTAAGTTCTTCTAGTGTCGTCTTAGTTGAGTGAATTAGTGAATCAGCCATATTTCTAGACGTTGCTAATTCTTGGAATTTTTTATCTTCATCAGCATTTGCCTCAGCGTCTTTAATCATCGCTTCAACTTCTTCATCAGATAAACCACTTGAGGCTTTAATTGTAATTGATTGCTCTACACCTGTAGTTTTGTCTTTAGCTGATACATTTAAAATACCATCTGAGTCAATGTCCAGTGTTACTTCAATTTGAGGCTGACCCTTAGGTGCATTTGGAATACCCTCCAAGTTGAATTGACCTAATGACTTATTAGCACTTGCTATTTCACGCTCACCTTGTAATACGTGTACAGTAACGGCAGATTGATTGTCAGCTGCTGTTGAGAAAATTTGAGACGCATTGGTTGGAATGGTTGTGTTTTTCTCAATAAGCTTAGTCATAACGCCACCCATAGTCTCAATACCTAAAGACAATGGTGTAACGTCAAGTAGTAATACATCCTTAACATCGCCACCTAAAACACCTGCTTGAATAGCAGCACCCATAGCAACAGCTTCATCAGGATTTACGTCCTTCTTAGGCTCTTTGCCGAAAAATTCTTTTACTTTTTCTTGAACCTTTGGCATACGTGTAGAGCCACCAACGATAATAACTTCATCAATATCACTTGCTGAAAGATCAGCGTCGTTTAATGCTGTTTGACATGGGTCAATTGAGCGCTTGATTAAGTCTTCAACTAATGATTCTAATTTAGCACGTGTAATTTTAATATTTAAGTGTTTAGGACCTGAAGCGTCAGCAGTAACGTACGGAAGGTTTACTTCAGTTTGTTCAGAAGAAGATAGTTCGATCTTAGCTTTTTCAGCTGCTTCTTTTAAGCGCTGAAGTGCCATTGGATCGTTCTTAAGATTAACACCTTGCTCTTTGTTAAATTCATCAACTAAATAATCCATAATGCGCTGATCAAAATCTTCACCACCTAGGAATGTATCGCCATTAGTAGATAGCACTTCAAAGTGTTTTTCACCGTCGATATCTTCCATTTCAATGATTGAAACGTCAAATGTACCACCACCTAAATCGTAAACAGCAACGGTTTTGTCGCCTGATAGTTTATCAACACCGTAAGCTAATGCTGCAGCTGTTGGCTCGTTGATAATACGCTTAACATTTAAACCGGCAATTTTTCCAGCATCTTTAGTTGCTTGACGTTGTGAATCATTAAAGTAAGCAGGCACTGTAATAACGGCCTCCGTTACTGTTTCACCTAAGTAGTCTTCAGCAGTTTTTTTCATCTTGCCAATGATTTTTGCTGAAATTTCAGGGCTTGCCATTTTGTCGCCTTTTACTTCTACCCAAGCGTCACCATTGTCAGCTTTAACAATTTTGTATGGCACTAGGTCAATATCTTTTTGTACAGCTTCTTCGTCAAAACGACGACCGATTAAACGTTTGATAGCGTAAAGCGTATTTTCTGGATTGGTAACTGCTTGACGTTTAGCGCTTTGACCTACTAAAACCTCGTCAGAATCTTTTGGAAAGGCAACAATTGATGGAGTGGTGCGATCACCCTCTGAATTTTCAATAATTTTAACTGAGCCGCCATCCATAATAGCGACACATGAATTTGTTGTTCCTAAGTCAATACCGATAATTTTTGACATTTTTTACTCCTTGTAATTTGATATACACCCTATATAGGGATGAGTATTTTTATTTCAAGCAGTGATTGGGAAAAAATTAAAGATGTGTTTTGAGTAGTGATTCAACCGAGCTAGGAACAAAGTGACTAACATCGCCACCGAGAGATAAAATCTCACGAACCAAAGAGGAGGAAATGTTGGCGTATTGTTCGGCTGGGGTCATAAACAAAGTTTCAATATTGGGGTTAAGGTGCTTATTCATGCCGGAAAGTTGAAATTCATATTCAAAATCACTCACCGCGCGCAGACCGCGAATAATAACTTGCGCGTTTTGCGCTTTGGCAAAATCAACCAATAGTGTATTAAAGCTTAATACTTTAATATTAGGAATGTCTTTTAAAGTGTCACTGGCAATATTGATACGATCTTCAATGGCTAAAAAAGCAGATTTCTTGCTATTTTGAGTAATGCCCACAATCACTTCATCAAATAATTTACTGGCACGCTTGATTAAATCAATATGACCATTGGTAATGGGATCAAATGAACCGGGATAAATAGCAATTTTTTTTGTCATAATAGTGTTGGTGGCGATCAAGCCTTATAATACCTCAATTAAACAATAATGAACCTGACCTGAGCGTTTTTGTTTGTTGATTTTGATTTTTTTTGAAATTTCCTGAGCAAGAAAATCTAGTGTTATTTCAAATTCAGATTCGATGTAAATTTGACTGCCAATGGTTAAAAAATCACCTAAAGATAGGCGATTTAATGCTTTTTCTAGTATATTTTTATTAAAAGGCGGGTCAAGTAGAAAAAAATCAAAGTTTTGAGTAGGTTTTTTACTTAAAAAGCTTAATGCATCATTATGAATGATGCGAATATTGCTTGATTTTAATAATTTACGATTTTTTTCTAAACTTTGAAAAGCGACATTGTTCTGTTCGATACTAATAACTTCTTTAGCACCTCGAGAGATTGCTTCAAAACTTAATGCGCCACTGCCGGCAAACAAATCCAAAAAAAACTTGCCACTAGATTCAAACTGAATCCAGTTAAACAAGGTTTCTCTAACTTTATTTGGGGTTGGCCTTAGGCCAGGCGCATCAGGAAAGCTGAATTTTCTACCGCGATGTTCGCCACCAATTATTTGAAAATTATTGGTGGACGTATTCAAAAAATTATTTTTTGTATGCGTCGAAAGATTCTTGCAATTCTTTTTTGGCTTGTGCAGCATCGCCCCAACCATCAATCTCAACCCACTTACCGTCATCCAGATCTTTATAGTAGCGGAAGAAGTGCTCGATTTGATCTTTTAGTGTTGCACCAACATCATCAATACATTTAATATCATGATAAGATTTGCACAACTTGTCAGTAGGAACAGCTAAGATTTTTGAATCTTTACCCGCTTCATCAGTCATTAGCAGTACACCAATAGGGCGCACGGTAATAACGGAATCGTGAATTAGAGGGTAAGGAGTGATTACCAATACGTCAGCTGGATCACCATCATCTGCTAATGTTTCTGGTACGAAACCGTAGTTACATGGGTAGAACATCGGTGTAGAAATAAAACGATCAACAAACATAGCACCAGTTTCCTTGTCAATTTCGTATTTTACCGGTGATGAATTAGCCGGGATTTCAATGATTACATTGATTTCATTAGGTAGGTTTCCTGCTGATACAGGTTTAAGACTATTTTGCATTTTCTAACTCCTCTTTTAGAATCTCAAAGCGCCAACCAGCTAAGAAGTTAACTGATTGATCGCCGCGGATAAATTTCATTAATGTTTTGCCAGTGGCAATGATTGTTTCATCTAGATTATACTGAAGCGCAATTTTTTGAACGAGTTTTTGTAATTCATTTTTTTGTTGTTTTTCACTTTTGCTTGGCATTTGGTGATTATCAATTAGAATGCGGGCGTCAACAAGTTGCATATTGTTTGATAAGAAATCATTAAAAGTTGATTGTTCTTGAGTAGATAGCGCTTCTTTTTTTATACTATAGTTAATGAGTTGGTCATCACTCATAATCCATTTTCTGGGTTTGTTACTATCAATGGCTTGAGATTCTCGCCAGGCAGCTAACTGCACTGCTTTTTGATGACTACTTTTTGGTAGGCGAGACAAGCCCTTAACTTTTTGCCAGGCACTCTCTATATTGGGAGAATATAAATCAATGCTAGATAAATTTTGACCTTCTTCCATAAGCCAATCAAGTTTGTTTTCTTGGCTAAGTTGATTATGTAGGTCAGTGTAATTTTTTAACAGGTAGCGCACATCATCTAATGCATATTCAATCGCCTCTTCAGGCAAGGGGCGAATGGTCCAATCAAGTCGTGTGTAGGCTTTTTCCAGTAAAACACCTTGCAATAATTCGGTTAATTTTTGATAAGATATTTGCCCTGGATGATTTAGAAAGTGGGCGGCTATTTGAGTATCAAAAAGCTGATTAGGCAAATGTTTAGATAAATAATACAAGGCTTCGATATCTTGGCGAGCTGAATGCACAATCCACACACTTTCTTTTTGGTAAAGTTTGTCAAATAATGGTTTAAGATTTTCAATAGCCAGTATATCAATGCAATCAGTCGCACTTGGTGTGGCAATCTGTACCAAGCATAAAATAGGATAAAAGGTGTCAACACGTTTAAATTCTGTATCAATGGCTAAATGGGTTTCTTTAGCTATTTTATTAAGGAATTCAGTTAATTGTGTTTGTGTTTGAATCATTGTTGTATTTTAGCAACAAGTAACCATGCGGTTGGTTTTTTTATGAGATAATTCTGCTTAATTATTCATAATCGTAATCATGCAAAGGTCTTAACAGTAGATGGTACAGCGTCAACAAAAAATCTTTATTAGAACTCCGCCAGCTTGGTTTTGGGCGTCTATATTTATACTCTCCATTTCGGGAACATTTTACTTAGGTCTTAATCCCGATCTGATTGAAAATTGGTGGGGTTATTTGGTTGGCTTTAATGTGATTTTGAGTTTGATCGCTATCTCTTATATTTATGCTGATGTTAAGCGTCTTAAGCGCGACATGGGTAGTGATATTGTTGGTTCAAAATTTACTTGGTCATTTATCAAAATTGTACCAATACTGGTGATTGTGCCAGTGCTATCTTTTTATATGTTTTCTTTTCAAACTATTCAAGATAATGTTGCCGATTCTGAAAGAACTTTTGACGCTTTTAGTAAGAACTTTATTCAGCAAGTGGATGGTCTTTATGATGGCGTTCAAACTGTTAGAAATGAGCGCTATACTCAGCAAACAAGGCGATTATTAACATTAATCACCTCTTTTGGTGATTTTAAAAGAGATTCAGATAACTACCATCAAAGTATGCAAGCTTTTTTAGAAGGTCTGATTGATAAGGGGTGGGCGTGTCAAATCACCTTGTTAGATGATAAAGAAAAGGTGATTGCAAAAACAGCGGATATTGCCAATTGTATGGCAGTTGAAGATCAGCCGTTACCAGGCTCTCAGCCACGTACTATTAACGAAGATAGTGCTACTAATGTTATTCAGGTTAAGATGTCCACACGTTATATTACTCGGGCAGCTGATAAAGAATTTTTTGTTGTAGATGCTGTATATGCTGCAGACCCAGGATTGTTGGGTTTTTTGTCTCAAGTAGAAAACTTCACTCAAAGAACTAAAAATATTGAGTTTGATTTAAACACTTCAATTACACAAAAACGTTTTTTAATTGACTTTTCTTCAACAGTTTTATTAGCTGCATTAAGTGTGTTAATGTTAGTTTTTCGACTGATTGAAAAACTCATGAAACCACTTAACAATCTTTCAATAGCAACCCGAGAAATTGCCAAAGGTAATTACGATGTACGTATTGAGCAGAGTAAAGATAGTGATGATGTGCGCTTGTTAATTGAACAATTTAACATCATGTCTAGAAAAATTAAAACCTCTCAAGAGGGGTTGGATACGCACAACTTATATCTAGAGACTATTCTAAAATATTCGTATGGCGTTATTGCACTTGATCAAAATAAAAAAATTCGCTTGATTAATCCGATTATTGGCAAGATGTTTAATATTGAAAACGAGCAAGCTTTTGTTGGCAACACTTGCTCAGAGATTGGTAAAAAATATCCAGAATTAAGCGCACTGTTTGAATTGACAGCTAATAAATTTAGAACTGAAGATAGTGAGTGGAACGAAGAGCTTGAGCTAAGCTTATTGGATAGACATTTGTTGTTGTCTTGTCAGGGTGCTAAACTTGAAAATAATGACAAAACGCTAGGCTACGTTATTATCATTAAAGATATCTCTAAGCTTAATCGTGCACAAAAGAAAGCTGCCTGGGGAGAGGTGGCGGTGCGTATGGCGCATGAAATTAAGAATCCGCTAACCCCTATTTTACTTTCAGCGCAGCGCTTGCGTAATCGTTTTATGGGGTCTTTACAAGATCGAGATTTGCAAGTTGTTGATAAAACCACTAACACCATTATTGATCAAGTTAAGTCTATGGATCTTATGGTGAGTGCGTTTGCAGATTATGCTAACACCCCCCAGATTGAGCGTAAATTAAGTAACTTAAATACTATTATTGATCAGTCACTTTCGCTATATGATGCACAAGATAACTTAAAAATTACATTTGACCTAGCAGAAGACCTTCCTGAATTGTTGCTTGATTCATCTAGTCTTTCAAGAGTGCTGATTAATTTGGTTAAAAACTCAGCGGAATCCTCAATAGAAAAAAATATTGTTGTCAATATTGCCACGCAATACTTACCAGAAAAACAACTGGTTTATTTGATTGTGAGCGATAATGGTGACGGATTTAATGAAGAGGTTCTGGATAAAGTGTTCGAGCCTTACGTCACCACTAAGGTTAAGGGTAGTGGACTAGGAATGGCCATTGTACAAAATATTATTGAACAGCACGATGCTCGCATATTTGCTGCTAACATAGATCCGCATGGCGCCAAAATTACTATTGAATTTAATTACCAAGTATAAGTAGAAAAAAGGAACAAATAATGAATAATGCAAACATAATTGGCAGAATTCTCATTATTGACGATGAGAGTATTAATGCTGAAACCATGATGGACACCTTAGAAGATGTTAACTATCAAGTTAGTTTGGCGGCCAATGCTCAAGAGGCTAAGTCTGTTATTAAAGACCAAGTTTTTGATTTGGTGATGATGGATGTATGGATGCCTGGCCAAGATGGTATGTCGTTATTAGAAGAATGGATTGAGTCAGGATTTTCTACACCAATTGTGATGATGTCTGGCCATGCAGAGCATAAAGATGTAATTAAGGCTATCAAGCTTGGTGCGGTAGATTTTTTAAAAAAACCATTGCATGACATTTTACCGTTGGTGCGTAAAATTCTATCTGAACAAGTAACAAGGGATGGCGGTGATGAAATTACAGGTATTGACTTTAATGCACCGCTCAAAACAGCTAGAAATGTTTTTGAAAGGGAGTATTTTAATCATCATCTGCAAGAAAATAACCATAATATTGCTACTGTTGCTACCATTGCGGGGCTGGAAAGAACAACACTATATCGAAAATTAAAAGATTTGGGAATTGACAAAAACAAGGCTTAATATCTGGAGACTTTTGCACAACTATGAATAATCAACATTTTTTTCAATCCGCCCTTGAGGTGGAAAGCGCCACCTTTTACCAATTTAATAAAATCTGTTATTTTGTTAATCACCCCTATTTATATAAAGGTCTCATATGAAAATTTTAATTCTAGGTGCGGGTCAAGTTGGCTCAACATTGGCCAAATATCTTAGTGAAGATAAAGATAATGACATTACTATTATTGACAAAGATGAGGCTAATTTATTAGATCTTCAGCGTCATTTGGATGTTAAAACCATTTGTGGCCACGGCTCTTATCCGAATATTTTAGAAGAAGCGGATATTCGTAATATGGACATGGTGATTGCGGTAACCAAATCCGATGAAGGCAATATGCTTGCTTGTCAGATGGCGCATACACTTTACCGAGTAGATAAAAAAATTGCTCGAGTACGAACAGCTGAATACTTACACCGTAAAGAATTATTTTCTAATGACGCCATTCCGATTGATTTCGTGATCACCCCTGAAGGCTTGATTACAAACTACATTAAGCGAGTAGTAGAGGAGCCGGGCGCTGAACAGGTGTTTGAATTTGACAATGGCCTGGTGCAATTGGTTGAAACCAGGGCTTATGCTGGCACGCCTATTGTGGGGCATTCTATTAAAGAATTGCACAAACACTTGCCTAATATTCAAATGCGTATTGTTAGCTTATATCGTAATGGGCGAGCCATTCCAGCTTATGGCGATACAGTGATTAAAGACGGTGATCGCGTTTATTTTGTTACCAAAAGAGACAGTGTGTCTAAAGTGCTAAAAGAATTTAGACGTTTAGATAAAACTTATCGGAATATTATTATTGCAGGCGGCGGACGAATCGGTTCAAATCTAGCTAAATATTTAGAGAAAAATCACCGTGTTCGTATTATTGAGATGAATAAAGAGCGCGTTAAAGAACTGGCAGATGAATTGGAAGAGGCATTAGTTCTTCGCGGTAACGCCTCGGATGAGGAGTTGTTGTTAGAAGAGGGTATTGAAAATACCGATCTATTCTTAGCATTAACGGACTCTGATGAAATCAATGTGATTGTTTCTATTTTGGCAAAACGACTTGGTGCGCATAAAACCATTGCCCTGGTTAAGCGCAATGTTTATGAAGATTTGGCTGAACAAAGTGAGGACGTAGATATGGTTATCTCGCCCGATCAAATTACCACCAGCGGCATTTTGGCTCACATTCGTAAAGGTGATACGATGATGGTTCACTCTTTAAGACAAGGTAAGTCAGAGGCGATTGAAGTGATTGTCCATGGTGACAAGGATCATTCAGATGTGGTTGGTAGAAGCATTGAAAAAATTAATCTTCCAGATGGTGTGGTTGTTGGCTCTATCGTAAGAAATGAAGAGGTTATTATGGGCTCAAGAAAGCTTGTTATTGAAGAAAATGACCATGTTTTACTGGTGTTAACAGATGTTAATAAAATCCATGAAGTTGAAGAATTATTTGAGGGTTATTCAGACTAGCTTTAGTCTTAATAGGATGAATTATGCAATTTAGTATTGTTTTCAAAACCATTGGCTTGTTGCTAATGATATTCAGCTTAACTCAACTACCACCTATTGTAGTTGATATGATTTATCAGCAAAATGAGACCTTATCATTTGTGGCTGCATTTGCACTCACGTTCATGAGTGGTTTGTTGCTTTATTTACCCTTTAGAAAGTCAACTAAAGATTTTAGAATTCGCGAAGGTGTGCTAGTTGTTGTTAGCTTTTGGTTTGTATTATCACTCTTTGCAACGACACCATTTTTATTGTCTGAATCTTTAAAAATGACATTCTCTGATGCTTTTTTTGAGTCAATGTCAGGCTTAACCACTACAGGTGCCACTGTCTTGTCTGGTCTTGATGATTTGCCAAAGGCTATTTTGTATTATCGCCAACAGCTGCAATGGTTGGGTGGTATGGGTATTATTGTTTTAGCTGTGGCTATTTTGCCAATGTTGGGTGTGGGCGGAATGGAGCTTTATCATGCAGAATCTAGTGGCATTTCAAAAGACAGACTAACCCCAAAACTTGCCCATACTGCTAAAGCTCTGTGGAAGATTTATTTAAGCTTTACTGTTATTTGTGCTGGCGCCTACTATTGGGCTGGTATGGATGCTTTTGATGCAATTGGGCATAGCTTTTCCACGGTGGCTATTGGTGGTTTTTCCACACATGATTTATCCATGGGTTATTTTGACTCTATTGCTATTGAATCAGTTGCTGTGGTGTTTATGTTTTTGGCAGGTATTAATTTTTCTTTGCATTTCTTTGTTTGGCGCAAGAAAAATATTTTTGCCTTTTTTAAAGATTCTGAGTTTAAAACTTACTTATTGATGCTGAGCGTGCTGATTATACTGATCACTTTATATTTATTGGACAGCGGCCAATATCAAGACACTGAGACCGCGTTAAGATATGGCGTATTTCAAAGTATTTCAATGGCAACAACCACAGGGTTTGCCTCTGCTAATTTCTCAGCTTGGCCATTAATACTACCAGTTTTATTGATTTTTTCTAGTTTTATTGGTGCTTGTGCAGGGTCCACTGGTGGCGGTATTAAAGTAGTTAGGGTGTTGTTAATGTTTAAATTAGCCATGAAAGAAATTAAAAAATTCATTCATCCTAATGCACAAATTAATATCAAGCTTAATCAGCGTAGTGTTGCGGAAAGTACACTAATATCAGTTTGGGGCTTTTTCTCACTATATGTTATTGCCTTTATTTTTATTATGGTGGCGCTCATGTTCACAGGAATGGATCAGGTGAGTAGCTTTTCAGCAACCGCTGCTAGTATTAATAATTTAGGCCCAGGCTTAGGTGAAGTGGCTGAAAATTACGGCTCTATTAGTGAAAGTGCCAAATGGATTTTGAGTTTCTCTATGCTATTGGGTCGTTTGGAGATATTAACGTTAATGGCGTTGATGCATAAGGCTTTTTGGCGTTTTTAAACGTTTTCATTCAACAACAATATTGTAATTAGGTAGGGCGGCTAATAGTTGTTTTCCATAGAATTTAGTGGTTAATCGATTATCAAAAATAGTGATTTTTCCCGTGTCTGTTTCGGTTCTGATCAGACGGCCACAAGCTTGAATCAACCGAAGTGAAGCGTCAGGTAGAGATATCTCCATAAATGGATTGCGATTTTGAGATTGTAAGTAATCTGCCAAAGTTTTATCAATCGGTGAGGTTGGCACGCTAAAGCGTAGTTTGACAATCACTACATGAGTTAAATTATCACCCTTAAGATCAACACCCTCAGCAAAGCTATCGAGCCCAAAAATAATACTACCTTTGCCTTTTTTACGTAGGTTAGTGTGTTTTTCTAAAATGGTCTTTTTAGGGTATTCTCCTTGAATAAATAACTCGCAACCAATTTTATCTTCAATCATATCAGCCACTATTTGCATTTGCTTATTAGAAGCAAATAGCACCAAAGAGCCTTCATCGGTATCAATGCGCTTTAGTAATTGGCCTGCTACTTCTTTTGTATGTTCAAACACTTGAGTAGGGTTGGCTTTAAATTTAGCAACCACAAAATCAACTTGATCAAAGACGAAAGGTGACGGTAGGCGCAAATATTGATTGTCAGATTTCTTTAGGCCTAATTGTTTGTTGAGCCTATCAAAACTACCTAAGGAAGATAGTGTTGCTGAGGTAAGTACTACCCCCGCTGCTTTTGACCAAATTAGTGCATCTAAATTGCTAGATATATCGGTTTGAGCACTACACAAGCTATAGTTTGTTTTTTTATTGGCCAGCGTGCTTTTTTCAATCCATCTTGAGTGGGGTGATTTGGTATTATCGTCGCTGGCTAAAAAAGAAGAAAACAATTCTATAACACTAGTTAAGTGTTGTTCACATTCGCCACTGGCATTATTAATAGGATCAATAATACTTTTATCTAATACTTTAATTTTTAAATAATCAGTCCAAGATTCTCTGAGTGCAGAAAATTTATTTTGAATATTACCCGCTGAAATGAATAAATTTTTACCAATTTCTTTAATAGATGCATCAACCTGGCCTTGATCAAACAGGTAGATTTCATCGTCAAAATCTAGCGCTTTGAGTAAGGCGGTTAAATCAGCCAAATAATCATCCATTTGCTTAATGTTAATATCAGGCGTATCTTGGCCAGTGATTTTACAAATTTGATCACTTACGCCTTTTGCTTGGCGAATGCTGGTTTTGATAAACTCAGTGCCAGTAGATAAAGAGAAATGGGATAACGCTTTACTACTTAAATGATGTGCCTCATCAAAGATAAAGATTGATTCATCAACATCGGGCAATACAGTGTTGCCTGTAGACAAATCAGCTAATACCAAATCATGATTGGCAACGATAACATCCACTTTGGTGATTTGTTTGCGTGCTTTAAAAAAAGCACAATCTTGATAAAACTCACAACTTTTGGCTGTGCAAGTAAATCGATTACAATTGATTTTTTGCCAAATGCTATGATCGGGAGTATGCATTAAATCGTCAATTTCACCGTTCCACTTTTTGGCTGAATAGTCATCCAGTAGTTCGCTCATCTCTTCTATTTGACGCTTTCCTGGCGGCTCATCAAATAATAAACTTGAATCAAACAAGTTGTCACCTGTGGTGTTATCTTCACATAAGTTAATTAGGTTGCGAATACAAACATAGCGAGATCGGCCTTTAACTAACGTGTATTCAAAATCAACCGAGCAATATTTTTGCGCTTCTGGAATGTCTTTGAGTAATAGCTGCTCTTGCAGAGCAACATTGGCACTGGATATCACTAATTTCTTTTTATTGGCTTTAGCAATGGGAATGCTGCTGAGTAAATAAGCAAAAGTTTTGCCAGTGCCTGTGGGTGCTTCTACACAAAGAATGGAATTTGAATCCTTATAATCACCAGACAGTGTTTTGGAGATTTCTGCGATCATTTTATTTTGTGACGGCCTAATTCTAAAGTCTTGCATGTCAGACTTTAAAGCAATAAAAGAATCTCGTATTTGAGCTTTAAGCTCGTCAGATAACACTATGACTTACGTGCTAGAGAAAGATCGCACAGTAGGATAAGCGCCTCTTTATAGGGTGAATCTTGAATATCGTTTAATGATTTTTTAGCAAGCTCTGCTGAATTTTTAGCTTGCTCTCTAGTGTATCTAAAAGCGTTTACGGATTGTAATATTTGCACCACTTTAGAAATTTGACTATTATCTGCATTATTAATAGCATCTTCTAGTAATTGTTTTTCTGCGCCTGAAGTGTTGGCCAGAGCGTAAATCATAGGTAGTGTAGTTTTGCCTTCGGCGAGATCATCTCCCACTTCTTTACCCATGGTTTCACTATCTGATTCATAGTCCAGTACATCATCAATAATTTGAAAAGCATTACCCAAATGTAGGCCATAATCTTTAAGTGCTTGTTCTTGAGTACTATCCACTTCAGATAAAATTCCGCCAATTTGTGTTGCCGCTTGGAACAGTACTGCTGTTTTTCGTTCAATAACTTGATAATACTCAGCTTCAGTAAGTGCTGAGTTTTGACAATTAAGCAGTTGTAAAACCTCACCTTGAGCAATTTCATTGGTAGCTTTGGAGAGAATCTGCATAATTTTTATTGAGCCTGGCTCAACCATCATCTCGAATGATCTTGAGTAAAGAAAATCACCCACTAAAACACTAGCGGCATTACCCCATACTTCGTTAGCAGTATCCTTGCCGCGACGAGTGGCTGACTCATCAACAATATCATCATGTAGTAGTGTTGCAGTATGAATGAGTTCGATAACAACAGCCATAAGGCGATGATGCTCGCCTTGATAGTTTGTAGCACGCGCACAAAGTAATAACAATAATGGACGCAAACGCTTGCCACCCGCGCCAATAATATAACTACTCATCTGATTGATGAGTGCAACATTAGAACTTAGACGACTCTGAAGTAGCAAGTCTGTTTGCTCTAAATCTTCTTTAAGTAGGGTGCGAATATTGTCAAAATTTTGCATGATGTTATTTTAAACCATTTGCTAATAAATATACTTCTTTAGATCGCGCTCTTGAGGCTTTTGGTTTACGAATAATGACCCTGCTAAAAGCTGTTCTACAAGCTTTAACGTACTCATCAAATCCTGCACCCTGAAACACTTTGATAAAAAATGTGCCATTTGGGGTAATGGTCTTAATGGCCATATCAAGTGCTAGTTCGCATAAGTACATAGATTTTGGAATGTCAACGGACAGTTGGCCACTCATATTTGGCGCCATATCACTCAGTACAACATCGATTTTTTTGCCACCCGTCAAACTGAGTAACTCTTCATAAACAGAGTCCTCAGTAAAATCTCCACATAAGAAATCAACATCATCAATGGGATCAATTTCCAAAATATCACTAGCAATAACTTGACCACTATTACCAACTAATTTAATGGCAACTTGACTCCAGCCACCTGGAGCAGCGCCTAAATCAAGCACTCGGTCACCTGATTTGATAAATTTATCTTTATCAATGATTTCAGTAAGTTTGTAAACAGCGCGAGATCGGTAACCCTCTTTTTGTGCTTTTTTGACATATTCGTCGCTGAGATGCTCGCTCATCCAGCGACCTGAAGAACTTTTTTTACCCATAAGTCTTAAGTGTTTGATTCACATTAATAAATCATAATATTATAAGAGACTTAGGGGATAATAGTGTCTTTTTCGAATCATCCCTCAAACGCATGAATACTAATCTTAGAAATATCGCCATTATTGCCCACGTTGACCACGGTAAAACCACCCTAGTTGATAAATTGTTGGAGCAGTCTGATACATTTGATGAGCGTTTTGAGTCAACTGATCGTATGATGGACTCTAACGACCTTGAAAAAGAGCGCGGTATTACAATTTCTTCTAAGAATACAGCGATCAAATGGAAAGATTATCACATCAATATTGTTGATACTCCGGGACACGCTGATTTTGGTGGCGAAGTTGAGCGCGTATTGTCTATGGTTGATTCGGTATTGTTATTGGTGGATGCGCAAGAAGGTCCAATGCCACAAACGCGTTTTGTAACTAAAAAGGCATTTGATCAAGGTCTTAATCCAATTGTTGTTATTAATAAAATTGACAAAGATGCGGCGCGTCCTGATTGGGTAATTGATCAAGTATTTGATTTATTTGACCAACTAGGTGCAACTGATGAGCAGCTTGATTTCCCTATCATTTATTCGTCAAGTATTAATGGTTATGCGTCACTTGAAGACGATGTTCGTGAAGGTGACATGCTGCCAATGTTTGAAACAATTGTTAAAAACGTAAAGGCGCCAGAAGTAGATGTAACAGCGCCATTGCAAATGCAAATTACAGCGCTTGATTATTCATCATTTGTGGGCGCTATCGGTATTGGCCGTATCACTCGTGGTACGATTAAAAAGAATCAGCAAGTTGTTGTTGTGGGCGCTGATGGCGTTGAAACAAAAGCAAAAATTGCCAACTTGCAAGGCTTTTTAGGTCTTGATAAGGTTGATACTAATTCTTCTGAAGCAGGTAATATTGTTTGTGTAACGGGTATTGAAGGTATTTCAATTTCTGATACATTATGTGATCCTGAAATGGTTGAGGCGCTGCCACCATTAAGTGTTGATGAGCCGACAGTGTCAATGGCATTTAGAGTGAATGACTCTCCATTTGCAGGTCAAGATGGTAAATTTATCACGTCAAGAAATATTCGTGACCGTCTAGATAAAGAGCTTATTTATAACGTGGCACTTCGTGTTGAAAACACACAGGATCCATCTGAATTCTTGGTATCTGGTCGTGGTGAGCTTCACTTGTCAGTACTAATTGAGACTATGCGTCGTGAAGGATTTGAGCTAGCAGTAGGTCGACCACAAGTAATCTTAAAAGAAATTGATGGCGTTGTTTGTGAGCCGTTTGAAGACTTAACGATTGATGTTGAATCTCAGCATCAAGGTACTGTAATGGAGAAATTAGGTGAGCGTAAAGCCGATCTAACTAATATGGAGCCTGATGGTAATGGCCGTGTTAAGCTTGAATTTAATATTCCTGCACGCGGGTTAATTGGTTTTAGAACAGAATTCTTAACAGCAACAACAGGCACAGGCTTAATGAACTCATCTTTTGACGCTTACAAGCCGCAAAAGCCTGGTGATATTGGTCAGCGTTCTAACGGCTCTTTGATTTCAATGAATCAAGGCAAGGCAGTTGCTTATGCTATCTTTAACTTGCAAAAATCTGGTAAGTTCTTTGTAGAGCATAACACTGATGTATATGAAGGTATGGTAGTTGGTATTCATGCACGTGATAAAGATTTGGTTATTAATGTGATGAAGGGTAAGCAGCTAACTAACGTTCGTGCGTCTGGTACGGATGAGGCAGTATCACTTACACCAGCAATCAAACTTGACCTTGAGCAAGCGCTAGAATTTATTGATGATGATGAGTTGGTAGAAGTAACACCAAACAACACTCGTATCCGTAAGCGCCTACTTAAAGAAGTAGAGCGTAAGCGCGCACGATAAGCAATATTCACATTACCAAGGCTTGATAAACGTAAGCCTTGGTATACTGTTCACTTATGAATAGTATCCTTGAATTTCTAGTTAGGCAGAAAAAACTTGCATTGGTGTTTACCATCAGTGTGATTGCGCTCGGCCTGCTTAGTCTTAATAATATTCAACGCGATCAATTTCCTGTGGTGGACTTTGAAGTGGTATCTATTGTCACAGGCTATTCTGGCGCTTCTCCTGAAGATGTTGAACAGAATGTCACCAACGTTGTTGAGGATGAATTGAGTGATATTTCAGGCATTGATAAATTTACCTCCACGTCGCGTACTGGAACTTCTTCTATTGTCGTGACACTCTCACAAGATGTGAGTGATTTATCCGAGCTTAAGCAAGAAATTCGTAATGCGGTTAATCGTATTAAATCCCTGCCTGAAGAGGTGGTTGATTTACCTCGAGTAACGGACCATAAAACCTCTAGAAAAAGCATTATTAAAATCAGTATTGGCAGCGATGAATTGAACTATGCGCAGTTAAGAGATGTGGTTGATAACATTGCCAAATCAATTGAATTGATTGATGGCGTGTCAGAAGTAAGCAAGCAAGGGTATTTGGATAAAGAAATTCAAGTTCAAATCGATCCAGAAAAACTCTATCAGTATGAGCTCTCTTTGCCACAAGTCATGGATGCTATTATTCAGCGTAATAAGCGTTATACAGTAGGCAGTAATCATCATCAGCAGCGTGAAAAAACCATTGTGGTTTTATCGAAGTTTGATAACGCCGATGATGTGGGTGAAGTGATTATTAAATCAACTTTTGAAGGCTTGATAGTTCGACTTAAAGATGTGGCAACAATCAAGCCTGGCAATGTGGAAGAAAAATCCATTGTTCGAGTTAACGGTAAAAAAGGCTTTATTCTTCTTGTTAAAAAACAGTCTCAGGCTGATGTAATTGCCACGGTTGATTTAGTTAAAGACTACATAGAAAAGGATAGTCAAAAATACGATAACCAGCTGCATATTTTTTATTCATCAGATATGTCCAAATATGTACGCAATCGATTGGATATCGTAACCAATAATGGATTAATCGGCTTACTCTTAGTGTTAATTGTATTGGGTGCATTTTTATCCTTTAAAACTGCTTTTTGGGTGGCAGTTAGTTTGCCAGTGAGCTTACTGGGAACGGTAGCGCTATTGGGTGTAACAGGTGAAACCATTAATTTGGTATCGCTAGCAGCAATGATTTTGGTCTTGGGTATTGTAGTGGATGATTCCATCATTGTGGCGGAGAGTATTCACCATTATAAGCAAATGGGTGAGGATAGATTTAAATCGGCCGTACACGGCTTTAAGCGCGTTATTATGCCGGTTGTGACAACGATTCTAACCACGGTCTTAGCTTTCTCATCCATGTTCTTAATGGAAGGCACCATGGGTAAATTTATCTATGTCATTCCTTTGGTGGTTATTTTTGCACTAACCTTGTCATTTTTAGAAGTATCGCTCGCATTACCTGCGCATTTGGCGGGTTTGGTTGAGAAGAAAAAACAACACAATTGGTTTGAATATTTCGAACATAAATTTGAGCAATTTTTAACTAAAGTCTTAAAGATTCGATATTGGGTAGTCACAATATTTACCGTTGTTTTGGTGTTTTCACTGTACTTTGCAACGACACAAATGAAGTTTGCCTTATTTCCTGCTGTGGGCGTTGACACTATAAGTGCTAGAATGACGATGCCAGTTGGATCTTCGTTGACCAATACTGAAGTCAAAGCTAAACAAGTGGAGGCGTTAATTACGCGTATTGTTGGCGATGATTTAATATCAGTAACAACAGATGTGGGTAAATACTTTACCCATAAAGCGAAGTTCACCATTGAGCTGGCGCCAAGCTCGCAACGAGTAAAAGATTCAAAGGTAATTTTAAAAGCGTTAAAAACCAATGCAAGTGAAATCGATCAAGTAGAAAAATTAAAGTTTTCTGTGCATCGTCCAGGCCCGCCTCAAGGTGAAGATATTGAAATTAATTTAATCAGCCAAGAGGGCGAAGAAAACAAACGTGCAGCAGATAAATTAGAACAAATATTAGAGTTAATTGCAGGAGTTGATAACATTAATCGAGATGATGATCCTGGCAAAGATCGCATTGAAGTTAAACTTGATTTTGAAAAAATGGCTCGGCTTAATATTGATTTTAATACCGTTAATCGCTACCTTAAAGCAGCATTTACTGGCATTGATGTGACTAATATTCGTCAAGGGCAAAATGATGTTAATTTTAGAATTTATCTTGGCAATATGCAGCAGTCAGAAGCCTTTATTAAATCTCTAAAAGTGGTTAATAAAACAGGTCGAGTTGTTCCTTTATCTAATTTTTCTAGCATTCGTGAAATTGTTGGCGAGCCAGATTTTAATCATTACAATGGCCTGCGCTCGATTATGGTGAGTAGCAGTATTGATGACGAGATTACCTCAACTAGTGAAGTAATGAAGCGAGCTTTATTGCAGCTTAATTTAGATGAAGAATTTCCATCAGTGCGCGCCATTTCCGAGGGCGGCGCAAAAGAAACCGTGAAATCTATGGCCAGCTTTAAACAAGCCTTTATCATGGCAATTTTTGGTATTTTCTTGTTATTGGTGTTGTTATTCAATTCCTACACTCAGCCATTATTAATTTTAAGTGCCATTCCATTTTCAGTGATTGGTGTTATTTGGGCTTTTTTCCTACATGGTGAAACCCTTAGTTTTTTCGCAATTTTGGGTATTTTGGCGTTAGTGGGTGTTATTGTGAATGATTCATTGGTGCTAGTATCACACCTTAATTATTTAAAAGAGAAAACACTGGATAAATTATCAATTCATCAGTGGATTGTTAAAGGCACTAAAGATCGATTACGTGCCGTGGTGCTCACTAGTTTGACCACGTTGGCAGGTATCATTCCGTTAGCTTACGGTATTGGCGGTACAGATTATATTCTGCAGCCTATGGCTTTGGCGCTGGGTTATGGCTTACTATTTGGTACGCTGATGACACTGGTTCTACTACCGTGTTTGTATTTAATGAATGTTGAGTTTGTAAGCTGGATCCAACGCTTTAAAAAATAACAAGTTTAAACTTGTTATTTGTTTTGTAGTGCTTGGCGGATTAATGCTTCAGTAGAAAGATCTTTTTCAGTAATAGCTGCCAACATTTTTTCAGATTCTTTAGCTTTGAAACCGAGCGCTTGTAAAGCTTGAGAGGCTTTTAGAGTATTTGGATTAGCATTAACGCTGGAAGTTATATTTTGAACGTGCGAGCCACTTAACTCTAACTTTGCCAAGCGATCTTTAAGCTCAACAATGAGTTTTTGCGCAGTTTTTTTGCCAATACCTGGAGTTTTGGCAAGTAGTGCATCATCTTCCATGGCAACCGCGTTCATGAGCGATGCAATATTCAAGTGAGACAAAATAGCTAACGCAACTTTAGGGCCGATACCGTTGACACGTATTAACTCTCTGAATAATATCTTTTCGTCTTTAGAGATGAAGCCGTACAAAGTTTGTGCATCTTCTTTGACATGAAAATGAGTGTGTAATGAAATATTGGTACTATCACCCATTTCGTAAAAACTCGACATGGGGCACAGGATTTCATAGCCAATACCGCCGACTTCCAATAGAATTTCAGGTGGACTTTTTTCTAGAATTTTCCCGCTTAATCTTCCAATCATCTTATTAGTTTAACCAAGGGTGCTTTTTAAAATAAGTTGTTTCAAATGATTTTATCTCATCAGCATATTGCAATGTAAGACCAATATCATCTAAACCATTAATAAGACGACGCTTGCGCTCGGCATCCACATCAAAGCTATAAGTTTTGCCGTTAGCACTAACTGATTGATTTTCAAGATCAATGGTAATTTCATCTTCAGTAGCGAATAGCTCATCCATAATATTATTGTCTTGAACAATTGGTAGAATGCCATTTTTAAAGCAGTTATTGTAGAAAATATCGGCAAAACTGGGAGCAATAATCGCTTTAAAGCCGTAATCTTCCAATGCCCAAGGGGCATGCTCTCGTGATGATCCACAGCCAAAGTTTTCACGTGCAAGTAAAATTTTAGCACCCTGATATTGATCCTTATTAAGTACAAAACCTTTGTTAAGCGGACGTTTGGAATTATCCATACCAACTTCACCCTGATCTAAATAGCGCCATTCATCAAATAAATTAGGGCCAAATCCAGAGCGTTTAATTGATTTTAAAAATTGCTTTGGAATAATGGCATCAGTATCAACATTGGCACGATCAAGTGGTGCAGCTATAGATGTTAGAGTTTTAAAAGCTTGCATTATTTTGCCTCCGAAAAATGACCAGCAATAGCACTGGCAGCAGCAATAGCAGGGCTAACCAAATGTGTAAATGAACCTTGACCTTGGCGACCTTCAAAGTTACGATTTGAAGTGCTGGCACAACGCTCACCAGGCTCTAGTTTGTCAGCATTCATGGCTAAACACATGGAGCAACCAGCTTCACGCCATTCAAAGCCAGCATCGGTAAAGATCTTATCCAATCCTTCTGTTTCAGCTTGCTGTTTGATTAGTCCTGAGCCAGGAACCACTAAAGCTAGTTTAATATTGTCAGCAATATGTTTACCTTTGGTAACATCGGCTGCTGCGCGTAAATCTTCAATGCGTGAGTTGGTGCAAGAGCCGATAAACACTTTATCAATATTGACCGTGTTAATTGGCGTATTAGCCTTAAGGTGAATATAGTTCAAAGCATTTTTAATGCTTTCGGCTTTGACTGGATCAGTTTCTTGAGCAGGATCTGGCGTTATGCCGTCAACAGGTATCACCATTTCAGGAGAAGTGCCCCAAGTAACTTGAGGCTTGATATCTTGCGCATCAATAGTGATGACTTTATCAAAATTTGCACCTTCATCTGAATGTAGTGTATTCCAGTATTCAACTGCCTTATCCCAATTTTCACCGGTTGGCGCCATTGGTCGGCCTTTAATATATTCTATAGTTTTATTATCAACCGCCACCATACCAACGCGTGCGCCAGCTTCAATTGCCATATTACATAGAGTCATGCGACCTTCAATACTTAAACCTTGAATGGTAGATCCTGTAAATTCAATAGCAAAGCCGGTACCACCAGCAGTACCAATTTGACCAATAATATAAAGTGCTACATCTTTAGCGCTAACATGTTGATTAAGTGTGCCGTTTACTTCAATTTTTAAATTCTTAGATTTTGATTGCCACAAGCATCCTGTCGCCAAAACATGCTCAACTTCTGATGTGCCAATACCAAAAGCTAGTGCACCCAAGGCTCCATGTGTTGAAGTGTGAGAATCGCCACAAACAATACTCATACCAGGTAGGGTGGCCCCTTGTTCTGGGCCAACCACATGCACAATACCTTGGCGAATGTCATTCATTGGAATTTCATTAATACCAAAAGCTTCACAGTTTTTGTCTAGGGTTTCGATTTGAAGTTTAGAAATAGGGTCCTCAATGCCACTCACACCGCTAGAGCGATCGGTAGTAGGCACGTTGTGATCAGGTACGGCAATGCTAGCACTTAAACGCCACGGTTTTCTATTTGACATCTCCAAGCCTTCAAATGCTTGAGGAGAAGTAACTTCATGAATAAGTTGACGGTCAATATAAATAAGCGCTGTGGCTGCTTCTTCTCGCACTACATGCGCACTCATTAGTTTATCGTAAAGTGTTTGCGGCATAAATTGTTTGAAATACTTGCTAAAATAGCTATTTTACATTTTCTCTATTCAACATATGTGCGGTATTTGCGGACAATTAAAATTTGATCATCAGATGGTAGATTCTCAGGATTTAGATGTCATGATGTCTAAGATCGCACGTCGTGGCCCTGATGCCTCTGGCATGTGGACAGATGGACAGATTGGCTTTGGACATCAACGCCTTAGTATTATTGATTTATCAAATCATGCGTCTCAGCCTATGGTTGATCTGGTGCTTGATCTGGTGCTGGTGTTTAATGGTACGATTTATAATTACAAAGCGTTACGCGCTTCTTTGATAAAAAAAGGCTACGAGTTTTTCTCACATTCTGATACTGAGGTTATCCTTAAAGCTTATCATCTTTGGGGCGAAGACTGTGTTACTCATTTGGATGGTATGTTTGCTTTTTGTATTTGGGATAAAAAGCAACAACACTTATTTGTTGCCCGTGATCGTATGGGTATCAAGCCTTTGTATTTCAATTTAACTGATAAAGCGTTTAGCTTTGCATCTAACACTCAATCTCTAGTGGCAATTGGTGCCAATACTGATATTAGCTCGGTAGCGCTGCAGCAGCAATTATCTTTACATGCGGTAGTGCCAGCACCTAACACCATATTGGAAGGGATTAAAAAAATCAAACCAGCGACAACACTGGTGATTAAGTCTAATGGTGACATTAAAGAAACAACCTATTGGCAGCCTAAAGCTCAAAGACCAGAGATTGCACTATCTAATGATGAATATATTGATCGTACGCATGAATTGTTAACTCAAGCAGTACTCAAACGCATGGATGCAGCGGATGTGCCGATTGGCGTGCTACTATCTGGCGGGCTAGACTCTTCATTATTAGTCGCTTTACTTAAAGAAGCTGGGCACGAAGATATTCGTACTTTTTCCATTGGCTTTGAAGATATTGGCGATGAAGCTGGCTCCGAGTTTGAATATTCAGATCAAATCGTTGATAAATTTAATACGCGTCATGAAAAATACGTTGTGAGTAATTCCCAGGTTCTGCCGCGTTTGGGTGAGGCGATTGCCAACATGAGTGAGCCTATGGTAGGGCAAGATTCAGTGGCTTTTTACCTACTCTCTGAGCAAGTATCTAAACACATTAAAGTGGTGTTATCAGGTCAAGGTGCAGATGAGGCTTTTGCGGGCTATTTTTGGTATTCACGTATGCAAGCAGAAACCGGTTCAGAAGTTGAGCGATTTTCCAAGCATTATGTTGATAGACCTTATGAAGAATACCTGCAAACAGTTAACAAGAAATACCATACAGGCAATCATACACAAGAATGGCTTAACAAAGAATTTTCAAAATCTCATGCAGATGAATTTATGGATAAAGTATTCCGTACAGATATTACTCGCTTGGTGGTGGATGATCCTGTTAAGCGCGTGGACAACATGACTATGGCTTGGGGTTTGGAAGCTCGAGTGCCATTTATGGATTATAAATTGGTGGAGCACGCACTAAGTATTCCACCAAGCTTAAAGATGAGCGAAGAAGGTAAGCATCCATTAAAACAGATTTCTAGAGGGTTATTGCCTGATAGTGTGATTGATCGAAAAAAAGGCTATTTCCCTATGCCGGCACTCAAATATGTGCGCGGTGAATTTTTAGAATTTATGAGTGATATTCTCACCTCGAGTAGTTGTGTTAATCGCGGCGTGTTTAATCAAGAATTTGTGCAAAAAGTTATTAATAATCCAGAAAAATATATGACAGCACTTAATGGCTCTCGGCTTTGGCACTTAGCCTTGCTTGAATATTGGTTGCAAATTAATGTTGATGGCAATCAATAAGATGGAGAAAATAATTATTTATACTGATGGTGGTTGTCGAGGAAATCCAGGCATTGGTGGCTGGGGTGTGTGGTTGCGTTATGGCGATCATGACAAAAAACTCAATGGTAGTGAAAAAGACACAACCAATAATCGCATGGAGCTGATGGCAGCTATTAAAGCGCTTGAGTCAATTAAATCTAAGCACATAGCGATTGATTTGTTTACAGATTCAAAATACGTCATGCACGGTATTAATGAGTGGATTAAAGGCTGGAAGGCGAAAGGCTGGAAAACGTCCACCAAAAAACCAGTAAAAAATGTTGATTTATGGCAGCGTTTAGATGTTCTTAATGCTAATCATAGGGTGCATTGGCATTGGGTTAAGGGTCATAGTGGCGATGAAGGTAATGAAATGGCAGATGAATTAGCCAACCAAGCAATGGATAGATTAATTAATTTAGGTTAAGTATTATTAGAATATTATAATATTTAAATAGTCAAGTATTAACTTGCAATTGTAGCTCTAGATGGTATAAATGTAATTTTTAGTCGTATTTTAATAAGGAGAGAGATAGTGAAAAAGTTAGCCGTATTATTCGCATTTTTAATGAGCACAACCGTATTTGCACATCAAGATGGTGAGACAGTAGCACCATTAGGTGCTGACGCAACTGAAGCGCAAAAGCAAGTTATTCGCGATGGTGCACAAGATTTTTGTGACGGCGCCGAAGAAGATGCAAAAGAAGAGTGTGTAATGGATTTCTTTGCAAACCACAACCTAGAAGAAGAGCCTAGCTGCGACTAAGCAATAGAATTTTTAACTCTGCCTCTTGGGGGGTTAATTAGTAAGAACTCAATGATGAGTATTTTTTTATAGATAAAATGAGGAGAGAAGTATGAAACTTCAAACATTAGTAGTAAGCGCTGCATCGGTAGCATTTTTAGCATCAACAGCTGTAACAGCTAAGCCTGTTGGCATCGTAAAGGGCGTTATGGAAGTTGCGGGTATTTCACGTAACCAAGACAACGCTGCAACAATTGATCCGGCATTTGCAAAGACGTCACGTCCTTGTCCGCCGTTCTGTATTCAACCTACTGCACCATTTGCACCTGCAGCAGTTGAAACAGTAACAGAGTTAGACGTTATCCATGCTGCACGTGATGCTGCAGGTGGCGATACTTCAGTATTGGTAGTTGATGCACGTACTCCAGGCTGGGTTAAGAAAGGCACAATTCCACACTCTGTAAACGTTCCATTTACAAAGCTTAATTCTAAGGCGCTAGCTAAAGATCCTATGGCAGTTGTAGATATCTTAACAGGTACATTTGGTGTTAAAGATCTTGATGGTGTTCTAGATTATAACAACGCTAAGACTTTATACTTATTCTGTAATGGTTCATGGTGTGGCCAATCTCCAGCTTCAATTAGAGCATTGTTAACAATGGGTTACCCTGAGAACAAGATTAAATACTACCGTGGTGGTATGAATGCTTGGAAATCTTTAGGTTTAACAACTAAGTAACTGATTCATAAAAAGCACTCATTTTTGGGTGCTTTTTAATCTAGGAGATTAATATGAAAACTAAATTATTAGCAATTGCTATTGCTTCTGTATTTACTTTGGGTGCTCAAGCAGACTTTTTAGGTGCTGATCACAATTGGAATAATGGTTCTTCTGCAGCAAAATCTGCAGCACCTGCAAAGAAAGCTGGAAAGCCAGTAGGTATCGTTAAAGGTGTATTGGAAATTGCAGGCATTTCTCGTAATGCAGATAATGGTAATACAGTAGATCCTGCGTTTGCAAAGACTTCACGTCCTTGTCCACCATTTTGTATTCAGCCAACTGAACCATTTGCACCTGCAGCAGTTGAAACTGTGACTGAGCTAGATGTAATTCACGCAGCGCGTGATATTGCTGGTGGTGATGCAACGAAATTAATCGTTGATGCACGTACACCGGGTTGGGCCAAAAAAGGCATGATTCCACATGCAGTAAACGTTCCATTTACAAAGCTTAATTCTAAGGCGTTAGCTAAAGATCCTATGGCTGTTGTAGAGTTAATGGTTGAACAGTTTGGTGTTAAAGATCTTGACGGCGTGTTAGATTACGATGGCGCTAAGACTTTATATCTTTACTGTAATGGTTCATGGTGTGGCCAGTCGCCAGCGGCGATTCGTGCACTATTAACAATGGGTTACCCACAAAGTAAAATCAAATACTACCGCGGTGGTATGAATGATTGGAAGCTTTTGGGCTTAACAGTTAAATAAATTGTTAACCACAGTTTTAAAAAAAGGGATGTTAATAGCGTCCCTTTTTTATGGTTTAACAATCTCATTCGCGCAAGCAGAAACAAGATTTGATCGATGGTATCAAATTGGCTACGATTATTCACAAATGGGTCGTAATGACGATGCTTTTAATTGGATGATGCGTGCCGCTGACGGCGGACATAGTGCTGCGCAAAATAATATTGGGCTAAGTTATCTACATGGGCTTGGTGCAGAGCAAGATGATAAAAAAGCTTTTGAATGGTTTAAGAAATCTGCTGAACAAGGCTTGTCTTATGCTCAAAGTGAATTAGCCATGCTTTATTATCAAGGCAAAGGTGTTGAAAAAAATACTCAACTTGCACAAGATTGGTGGCTTACTGCTGCCAATTTAGATGACGAGTATGCTCAGTATAATTTAGCTTCTTTAATGCTGGATCAAAATGATATTAAACAGGCTTATTATTGGTTTAATCAAGCTGCTAAAAACAATCATCCAGATGCACAAGTTGCATTAGATGCACTCAATGAAAAATATGTTGAATAAAATTGTTGCTACAATGGTGTTAAGTTTGTCGCTCAATGCTACAGCTTTTTTGCCTGATTTTTCTAGCTCTCTAAAGTTTCCCGAGTTGCCAACTATTAAAGGCTTTGACCCAACTTCTTTACAGACTTTGTACAATCAATTTACCAATGCTAAGCCTGATTTTGATCGCGAAGATCGTATGATTTCTGAAATTGAAGATGCGGTTATGGATGGCGATGTAGAGTTTTTGTCACTTAAAGGTGATAAAGAAGTCTTTAGTATTTATATGGAAAATGAGAGTGAGACCGCTAAAGGCGGTGTTATTATTTTGCATTCTAGGGGGTATCATGCAAACTGGGATAGTGTTATTAGACCAGTGAGAATTGGTTTGCCGCAAAAGGGTTGGCACACATTGTCAATGCAGATGCCAGTTTTAGATAAAAATGCCAAATATTACGACTATGTGCCAATTTTCCCTTATTCACATGAGCGCATAGAGGCAGCTATTGATTTTTACAAAGGCCGTGGTATTGATAATATTATTCTTATTGCCCATGGTTGTGGTGCACATATGGCCATGAGTTATTTTGATAAATATGGTGATGATAAAATTAGTGCTTATGTTGGTATTGGTATGGGTGCAACTGATTATAAGCAAAAAGTCGTTAAGCGCATGCCTCTTGATGTCATGCTTAAGCCAGTATTAGATGTTTATGGTGAAAAGGATTTTCCGGGTGTGAGACGTTCAGCAACTGAGAGAAAATGGCTGATGAGTGTTGCTAATAATCCAAAAAGCGCTCAAAAAATTATCAGTAAGGCAGATCATTACTATAAGGAAGATGGTAGCGCTGAGTTATTGGTTAAGGAAATAGATCGATGGATGAGCGGGTTAAAATAAAAAACTAAATTTGACTCAGGTATTTCAATTCAGCTTTACTAAAATCTGCTAATTTTCGCGCTTCTAGATTAAACGGCCCACGTAATGGTTCACCAATATGCTTAAGAATAAGCGCCTCAAAGGTTTTCATCGGATCAAGACTTCTTTGTTTACATAGGTGGTGATACCAGTAATTGCCAATTTTTACATGGCCAATTTCATCATTAAAAATAATTTGCAATAAATCAACCATTGCTTTAAAGTTTGATTTTTTAAAGCGTTTTTGAATGCTGGGTGTTGCATCTAGCCCTCTTGCTTCTAGCACTCTTGGCACAAGTGCCATTCTTGCTAGAACATCATAGTTTGTTTCATGCGTCATTTTCCATAATCCATTATGACCATCGAAATCCCCGTATTCATAATCCAGCTCGATTAGATAATTATTTAATAACTGAAAGTGCTGAGATTCTTCAAAAGCCACTTTTATCCAATCTTGGTAGAATTTATCAGGCATATCTTGAAACCGATACAGTGCATCTAAGGCCAAATTCATAGCGTTAAATTCAATATGACAAATAGCATGAATGGTTTCAATAAAACCAAGATCAGATTTTCCTCGTTTAGGCATGTCTTGAAATCTAGCTAGTGTTGGCTTAAGTGGTCGACCAGGCTCTTTAACAGGATGAATATCCCAACTAGATTGATAATTAAGCTGATGATTATTTTTTAAATTGTTTAGTTGATCAACTAGCTTTATTTTTTCAGTAATACTATTGCACATAAGCGCATTAAAGGCTAGCTTAAAGACGTTCATATTTTCCTACTTTAATGTCACCCAGCTTCCAATCACCAATTTGAGTTCGAATCAGTCTGAGTGTTGGAAAGCCAACATGTGCTGTCATTCGTCTAACCTGTCTATTTTTACCTTCGGTAATTTTTAGTTCAATCCAAGAGGTGGGAATATTTTGCCTAACTCTAACGGGTGGAATTCTACCCCAAAGCCAATTTGGCTCATTGATAATTCTTGCTTTAGCAGGTTTTGTCAGACCATCTTTGAGCTTAACGCCAAGAATAAGCTGCTGGATTGCGTTATCAGTAATTTGACCGTCTACTTGCGCTAAGTAGGTTTTTTCTTTGTCAAACTTTGGGTGTGATATTTTATGTTGTAATTTACCATCATCCGTTAATAGCAATAAACCTTCAGAATCTTTATCTAATCGTCCGGCAGGATAGATATTTTTAATACTAATGTATTTTGATAACACTTCGCTTTCGCCACTAAACTGGCATAGTACACCAAAAGGCTTGTTAAAGGCGTAAAGCATTAGTAGATGTTTTTGGCTCTTGCAACAAAAGCCTCTAGTTGGGAATTAGCAATACTGGTAAAAATAGGAGAAATAGCCAAATCGATTAGTTTTGAGGAAAAGCTAAAGCTTAAACTTAATTCCACCTTACAAGCGCTATCGCTAAGCTTGGTAAATGTCCAGCTACCACTTAATTCTTTGAATAAGCCTTCTTTGAGTTGCATGTCAATACGTTGGTTAGTGATAAGTGTATTGACAGTGGTAAAGCTTTGATTAAGACCTGCTTTATTAATCTCAACGGAGGCTATGATTTGAGACTCAGTTTGCTTTAAAATGGAGGCATTTGAACACCAGTTGAGAAATTTTGGATAATCATCAACTTGGTTAACTAATTGATACATTTGCTCAGCCGAGTAAGGCACAAGGGCGCTTTTAGAGAGTTGATGCATGGCTAAAAAATCCAAAAAATCTAAAATAAGTTCAAATACAATTGTGCTGAATAAAAAAGCACGTCATGACTATTTTATCGAACAAACACTAGAGGCTGGGCTTTCTTTAGAGGGTTGGGAAGTTAAAAGTTTGCGTGAAAATAAGGTTCAGATTAAAGAAAGTTACGTTATTTTAAAAAATGGTGAGATGTTTTTATTTGGCTCGCACATCTCTGCACTACAAAGTGCATCAACTCATGTAAATCCTGACCCTACACGCACTCGTAAATTATTATTAAATCGCATAGAAATCAACAGATTAAGAGAGAAAGTTGAACAAAAAGGTGCCACAGTTGTGCCACTTAAAATGTACTGGAAACGTGGTCGTGTTAAGTTGGAAATAGGCGTTGCCAAGGGTAAAAAAGCCCATGATAAGCGTCAAGATATCAAATCTAGAGACTGGCAAAGAGACAAACAGCGAACTTTAAAAGACCTTAATAGATAACCATTTCAATTTGAATTATTAATTCGTTTTTTTTTTGCAATTGATTGATTTAACAGTAAATTTTCTCTTATAATAACTAAAACTTATTTAAAAAAAATGATAGTATTTAATTATCAATTTTAAGTTTTTAACTTTTAATAAAATCATGGGGAAAACAATGAACAAATCAGAACTTATCGATGCAATTGCATCAGCAGCAGACTTATCAAAAGCAGACGCAGGTCGCGCACTTAACGCAATGACAGGTGCAATTACTGGTGCTATGGCAAGCGGTGACGGCGTACAATTAACTGGCTTTGGTTCGTTTGTTGTTAGAGATCGTGCAGCACGCACAGGTCGCAATCCACAAACGGGTGCCACAATTCAAATTAAAGCTTCTAAAGTTGCTGCATTTAAAGCAGGCAAGGCACTTAAAGACGCTGTTAACGGTTAATTTTTTATCCGTTTAACGATAAAGCACCTTCGGGTGCTTTTTTATTGTATTTTTTTTCAGCTTTGTTAATTAAAAAGATGCAGGCATTGTTTACTGTAAATCAATGATAGATTTTTAAGTAAAATATAACTCCTATCAATTATCAAATAGCACAATATTGTTTGTGCTATTTTTTCACCATGAGTAACAAGCAAAACCTCTTAAATCTTAACCGACAAGGAATTACTGATTTTTTTAAAGAATTAGATGAAAAGCCTTATCGCACTAAGCAATTAATGAAATGGATTTATAAGGACCATGTGTTTGATTTTGATCAAATGCTTAATTTGAGTAAAAAGCTTAGAGAAAAACTTAAAGAAATTGCCTGCATTGAATTCCCAACCATTGTTACCAAAAATCATGCTCTTGATGGAGTGGTTAAATGGGTGGTTGAAATGGGCAATAAGAATCACGTTGAAATGGTTTATATTCCAGAGAAAGATCGCGGCACATTATGTATTTCATCTCAAGTGGGTTGTGCACTAGCCTGTACTTTTTGCTCGACAGGCTACCAAGGATTTAATCGTAACTTATCAACTGCAGAAATCATTTCCCAAGTATTGATTGCTAATCTTGATTTGAAGGCTAATGGCAAAAGAATTTCTAATGTGGTATTTATGGGTATGGGAGAACCACTTCTTAATGAAGAGGCGGTATATAATGCTTGCGATTTATTGCTAGATGATTTGTCATTTGGTTTATCGCGTCGTCGAGTAACAATCTCTAGCTCTGGCGTTGTGCCAGCCTTAGAGCGTATGAGTCAGCGAGTGCCTATTAGCTTGGCTATTTCACTACATGCGGCAAATGATACTTTGCGTGATGAATTAGTGCCTATTAATCAAAAATACCCGATTAAAGAGTTAATGAAAGCTTGTGATGTATATTTAAATGCAGGTACTCAAGAGCGTCATATTTTATTTGAATATGTCATGCTGAAAGGTGTGAATGATTCTATTGAAGACGCACAACAATTGGCAAAATTATTAAAAGGTGTTTCTGTCAAGGTTAATTTAATTCCGTTTAATCCATTCCCTCAGTCTAAATACCAAACATCATCTACTACTACTATTGAAAAATTCCAGAATGCTTTATTTTCTCAAGGTATTCGAACAATGACTAGACGCACTCGCGGCGAAGATGTAGATGCCGCTTGTGGCCAATTGGCTGGCAAGGTTAAAGATAAAACCAAACGCACAGATGCTCGACGGAATTGATTATTACCCAAGTAAGGGTAAAAAAAAGCCGCAACGAAAAATTCGGATTCTGGCTCTAATTATTATATTGTTGGGTGGATACAGTATTTTTGAGTTTTTAGAAGAGCCAATTAAAGAGTCTGAAGAAAGCGCGCTGATTATTATTAGTAAGGGAGAAAAACAGACTGATGAAGTAGCTGATAGTATTATAATTAAATCTAATCAAGTTTATCAACCTAGGGTTGATTATCGAGTTAAGAGTAATAAGGGCTTGGATGAGCTTATTCACACATTAAAGGACGCTTCTAAAGAGTAATGAAACCAGTACATACTATTGTAAGAAGAAAATCTAGACAAATATTTGTAGGTAATGTTGCTATCGGTGGCGATGCGCCAATTTCCGTTCAAAGTATGACTAATACTCAAACTACAGATATAGAGGCAACTTTAAAACAAATTAAAGCCATTGAAGATGCAGGAGCGGATCTGGTTCGTGTTTCTGTGCCCACTATGGAGGCTGCAGAGGCATTTAAAGAAATCAAAAAACAAGCTGACATTCCGTTAATTACCGATATTCATTTTGATTATAAAATTGCATTAAAAGTGGCTGAATATGGCGCTGATTGTTTGCGTATTAATCCAGGAAATATCGGCAGAGAGGATCGAGTTAGAGAGGTTGTGGCTAGCGCAAAAGACCACGGCATTCCAATTCGTATTGGTGTTAATGCTGGCTCTTTAGAGAAAGATTTACAAAAAAAATATACCGAGCCAACACCTGAGGCAATGGTTGAATCGGCCTTTAGACATATTGATATTTTAGACAAACTAAATTTTGATAACTTTAAAATATCTTTAAAGGCTAGTGAAATCTTTATGACAGTTTTTGCTTATAAGCAGCTTGCAACTCAAATTGATAATCCTTTGCATCTTGGTATTACCGAAGCTGGCTCTTTAAGATCAGGCACAGTTAAATCAGCTATTGGTCTTGGTTTGTTATTATCAGAAGGCATTGGTGACACTATTAGAGTTTCTCTAGCATCCGATCCAGTCGATGAAATTCGCGTGGGTTTTGATATTTTAAAGTCTTTAAATCTACGTCAAAAGGGCGTGAATTTAATTGCCTGTCCATCTTGTTCACGACAAAAATTTGATGTAATTAAAGTGGTTAATGAATTGGAATCACGCCTCGAGGATATTACCCAACCAATTGATGCCGCTGTTATCGGCTGTGTGGTAAATGGGCCGGGTGAGGCGAAAGCTGTTTCGGTGGGGTTAACGGGTGGTGAGCCAAACTTGATGTATGTTGACGGGAAAACTGATTCCAAAATTGATAACGAGAATTTAGTGGACACTTTAGAGGCAAAAATTAGAGCACAATTAAAACTTAGCCCAGAAAATTAATAAGTATTATCTTAGTCGTTTATATACTCGATACCTGTAAATAAGCTGAATACCAAAATAACCTATTAAAGCGCTCACTACTGAAACAACCAGGCAGCCTAATAGGAATGGCTGCCAAATGGTATCAAAAACTTGCCAAACGTATTCTAGTGACATAACAAAATCTGCTTCAATTTGTACACCCAGTATCCAAGCGCCTAATTTATAACAGCCGTAGTATATAGCCGGCATGGTGATAGGATTGGTGATCCATACTAATGCAATTGACAAGGGTAAATTGGCACCAAAAATTACCGCACCTGGTGCTGCTAATAACATTTGAAAGGGTACTGGAATAAAGGCAAAAAATAAACCTACTGCAAATGCTCTAGAAATAGATTTTCGATTAAAATTCCATAAACTGGGGTTGTGTAAATGTTCGGATAGCCAGCCTAAATGCTTGTGATTTTTAATGTCATTAGCATTGGGGCTGTAGCGCTTTAGTAGCTTTTTCATACTTGAGCGGCTCTAATAATGGCTTTGGTGTCTAAGTCATATAGTTCGTACAGTTGAGTTTGAGATCCTTGCTCAGTAAATACATCAGGCAAGCCAAGAATTTTCAGTGACACATTGATATTGTTTTGATGAAAAAATTCACTAACAGCACTACCCGCACCACCATTAATAGCATTATCTTCAATAGAGATAAATCGAGAATGGTCTTTAGAGAGTTTGGAGAGTAGTGATTCATCGAGTGGTTTAACAAAGCGCATGTCAATTACAGTCGCACCTAACTCTTCTCCTGCTTCCAGTGCACTTTCAATCATTGTGCCAAAAGCTAAAATGGCAATATCAGAACCTTGACGAGCAATTTCAGCTTTACCTATTTGTATTTTTTTACTGTCAATATAGTTTGTAACAGTTGAGGCTCCTCGCGGATAGCGTACACAAATGGTGCCAGGTATCTCAAAAGCGGTATTTAGCATTTGATACATCTGTTTAGCGTTACTTGGCGACATAATGGTTAAGTTGGGAATACAGCGTAGGAAGCTCAAATCAAAACTACCTGCATGGGTTGCGCCATCAGCCCCTACCAATCCTGCTCGATCGATGGCAAATACAACATTTAAATCTTGTAAGGCAATATCATGAATAAGTTGATCATAACCTCGTTGTAAAAAAGTAGAATAAATTGCAACAACAGGCTTTAGACCTTGTACTGCTAAGCCACCTGCGAAGGTAATAGCATGTTGCTCAGCAATACCAACATCAAAATATTGATCAGGGAAATTTGCCTCAAATTCACTCATACCAGATCCAGTGCACATGGCAGGTGTAATAGCAATTAAATCTTTATTTTCTTTTGCAGTTTGATTAATCCAAGTACCAAATATATCGCTATAGTTAGGAAGATCGCTAGTATTAGATTGGGCGGGCGCAACACCATGGAATTTACAAGGATCTTTTTCTGCACTTTCTAAGCCGTAACCTTTTTTAGTGATAATGTGCAGTAGACGTGGTTTATTTTGCAGCTTTAAATTTTGCAATGTTTTAACTAGTGTTGGTAGGTCGTGGCCATCAATAGGGCCAAAGTAATCCAATCCTAATTCTTCAAAAAGAGTGCTAGGCAACACCATGCCTTTAAGATGTTCTTCTGAGCGTTTTGCAAACTCATGAACCATGGGCATTCTTTCTAGAAAACCCAGGGATTTATTTTTCATGGTTGAATAGGCTTTGCCAGAAATTAACTTTGTTAAGTACTTATTCATAGCGCCGACATTTTTAGAAATACTCATGTCATTGTCATTCAAAATAATCAGTAAATCTGCATTGCTATCGCCACTATGATTAAGCGCTTCAAATGACATGCCACCTGTTAGAGCGCCATCGCCAATAACAGCAATAGATTTATGATTATTCTGGTGAATACCATTAGCAATCGCAATACCAAGCGCTGCGCTAATTGAGGTTGAAGAGTGTCCAGCGCCAAAAGCATCATGTTCACTTTCTGAGCGCTTAGTAAAGCCAGATAGGCCATCTTTTTGACGCAGTGTAGACATGCGATCTAAGCGACCTGTTAATATTTTATGGGTGTAAGCCTGATGGCCAACGTCAAATACAAAGCTATCACTAGGCGTATTAAATACATAATGCATGGCAATTGTCATTTCGATAGTGCCAAGATTTGGCGCTAAATGTCCACCTGTTTTTTGAATATTTTCAATTAAAAAGGCTCGAATCTCATCCGCTAAAGACTGCAACTGATCAAGATCTAGTTGTTTAATATCTTGTGGCGAATGAATGTGATCAAGCACAGTAAAATAACCTTGCAATAAAGAGTGTCATTATACGCAAGAGTGTTTGATTGCTACCAAGAAGGGCGCCGTATTTTTTGATCTGGGTCTTTTTTGATATTTTTATTTTTGATGGTTATTTTTTCATCAAAATTTCTAGCAATAAAGCCTAGTTCTGGCTTTATTTCAGGCATTGGAATCCATACGCGATAGCCACTACCTTTAGCAACATCGAGCACTTCGTTAAACTCTGTCACCATTGACTCGACTTCAATATTAAAGCAACCATTAGGCAGAACCACCTCAACCGAGTCACCAACGCTAAACTTATTCTTGGCTTCAATAAATGCTTTTCCATCTTTATAATCTAGAATTTCGCCAACCACTTGTTGCTTATTTGAACGAGAATAATTATCAAAATAGGTTTGTAATTCTTCTGGCTGGTGGCGACGATAAAAACCATCTGTGTAACCTCGATTGGCTAAATTTTCCAAAATACCAAAAGCCTCAGGATTAAATTCCTTTCCAGCTACCGCATCATCAATTGCTTGGCGATAAACTTGAGCGGTACGAGCAGCATAATAATGCGACTTGGTTCTGCCTTCAATTTTCAAAGAATCAACACCCATGGCAGTAAGCGTGTGTACATGTTCAACAGCGCGCAGGTCTTTTGAGTTCATGATGTAGGTGCCGTGTTCATCTTCATAGGCAGGCATTTGTTCCCCAGGACGACCTTCTTCTTCAAGTAGTACCACTTGATCAATTGGCGCCTTTATCTCTACTGCTTTAATATCACCTTCAAGCGTTTCTTTTGCTTCTTTTACGTCATATTTCCAACGACAAGAATTAGTACATGAGCCTTGATTTGGATCTCGGTGGTTGAAATAACCTGATAGTAAGCAACGTCCAGAATAAGCAATACATAAAGCGCCATGCACAAATACTTCTAACTCAATATCAGGGCACTCTTGACGAATTTCTTGCACCTCATCAAGAGATAACTCACGAGATAGAATGATACGACTAATGCCTGCGTTTTTCCAAAATTTTACCGTGGCATAGTTAATGGCGTTAGCTTGCACAGAAAGATGAATAACCTGCTCTGGAAACTTCTCTTTCACCATCATAATCAAACCAGGGTCAGCCATAATTAAAGCATCAGGCTTAAGCTCAACCACAGGCTCAATATCGTTCATGTAGGTTTTAATTTTGGCGTTATGCGGAATGATATTTGAAGCAACAAAAAACTTTTTATTGTTTTCATGTGCTTCGGTAATACCTTGTTTTAATGTGTCAAAATCAAAAGAGTTGTTGCGCACTCGAAGTGAGTATCTCGGCTGTCCAGCATAGACGGCATCAGCACCGTATGCATAAGCATAGCGCATGTGCTTTAGTGATCCGGCAGGGGATAGTAGTTCAGGTCTTTTCATGCGTGTTATTTTATCATCAGCAGAATAATAAATACCCTTATGTATAATGATGCGATATGTTTACACGAAACGATATTCCAAAATTAAAACAAGATTTAAGTATCAAGGCTAATCTATTAGATCATGATTTAATTTTAAAAACCCGTTGGGGTGTTTTTAGCCCTAAAGCCATTGATGATGGTACGGTATTATTCATGAAATATTTAGATATCAATGAGTCTGACAAGTGCCTTGATTTAGGCTGTGGCTATGGCCCTATTGGCTTGGCAGTAGCTAAATCTTGCCCACAGGGTGAGGTTCACATGGTGGATAAAGATTTTATCGCTGTTGAATTATCAAATTCCAATGCCAAGTTAAATAATATTAACAATGCGCAAGCTTATCTTTCTGATGCTTTTTCTACGGTTGGTAAGAGTAATTATTTTGATCAAATTTTGTCAAATGTCCCTGCTAAAGTCGGAAGAGAGCAGTTAAGTATTATTCTATATGATGCGTATGATGCGCTAAAACCTGGTGGAAAAATCACCTTTGTTACTATTAATGGCTTGCGTCATTTTATTAAAGACAATTTTAAATCAGTTTTTGGTAATTACAAAAAGCTTAAGCAAGGGCAAAAATATACAATTGCTCAAGCAATTAAACAATAAAACATTAATATAAGAGTAAAATACTGGGTTTTTACACACAATAAAAGGAATTAATCATGGATGTAATGCAAAGAATTCAGCAACAAGTAGACAGCGCGGCAGTTGTACTTTATATGAAAGGTACACCTCAATTTCCACAGTGTGGATTTTCAGCAACAGCGGCACAAACATTAGCGTCTACAGGTATTGAATTTGCTTATGTTAATATCTTTGAAGACCAAGAAGTAATGCAAAATTTACCAGCATTTCAAGATTGGCCAACTTTTCCACAAATTTACTTCAACTCAGAATTAATGGGTGGTGGCGATATTATTGTTGAGATGGCTGAAATGGGTAGCTTAAAAGGTGCTATGGAAGAAGCTGTAGAGAGATTTAGCAAAAAGTAGAAACTCCTTAGCTATAAGTTTTGCAACTTATAGCCATTGTCTTGAAGCCAGCGTTTGCTGGCTTTATAGTTTGGGAGTATTTGTTGTACCAAATTCCAAAAATTCTTTGAATGATTTTTATGAACCGTGTGGCATAGTTCATGCACAATCACGTAGTCAATCACTGAAATTGGAGACATAATTAATAAGTAGTTTAGATTGATATTATTAACACTACTGCAAGATCCCCATAGAGTTTTCTGACTTTTCAGGCGAACTTGATTGTAGTTAAACTGATTATTTTTTGCGTAATAATCAAGTCGTGGTAAGGCGATTTTTTGAAACGTGTTTTTATACCAATTTAATAATATTTTTTTGTTAATTTTATTGGCATTAAAGTTAATACCGTCAAAAGTTAGGCTACTTTTTATTTGAATATTGATTGTAAAAGGGTAGTAATTGCCTAAATAGAGAAATTTTTCACCCTCTATATAATCAGGCTTGACTACTATATTTGAATGAGAAAATTGTATTTTTCTCTCGATCCAGCTGGATTTTTGCTCAATAAAATCTTCAATTTTTTTAATAGATAGTCTCTGCGGCGCTCGTACAATTAGCTGGGCTTGATGATTTATCTGCAAGCTTAGGGTTTTTCGTTTAGAGCGAATTAATTGGTAGTTCATAACGATATTTAACCTTATAAAAAATAACAAACAACCTCATTTGCGTTGTTTCTGTTTTTTAAAATATAATTAGATTTTTAAGTCTTAAGTGTTACCATTGTGACTATTTATTACAGAGTGTAAAAATAGTGGAAATAATATTCTATAGTAGTAAGCATTATGACAATGAATACTTTAGCTTGTTAAATGAAAAATACCATCATAAACTTCGTTTTGTTGAAGACAGGTTAACATCAAAAACGGTTGGTTTAATCAAACAAGAATCTATAGTTTGTGCTTTTGTTAACGATGTACTTGATAAGGAGGTTTTGTTCTTATTAGCTAAACGCGGTGTCAAATTAATTGCTTTACGCTGTGCAGGGTTTGACAATATAGATATAAATGCTGCCAGGCAATATAACATTAAGGTGATTAGGGTGGGTTCGTATTCACCCAATTCAGTGGCGGAGCATGCTTTGTGTCTTATGCTTGCTTTAAACAGAAAAGTATACAAATCTTATAATCGAGTAAAGAGTGGCAATTTTTCTATAGATGGATTGCTTGGGTTTGATTTTTCTGGAAAAACAATAGGAATTATTGGCACTGGAAATATTGGATCAATCCTGTCACGCACTACCCATGCAATGGGAATGAAAGTTATAGCGTACGATCCAGTTAAAAATCTAGAATGTGAAAAGCTTGGTGTAAAGTATGTAGACATAGATACAGTTTTTTCACAATCAGATGTGATTTCATTGCACTGTCCACTAAATTCAAGTACTAAGCATCTTATTAATTCATCAGCATTAGAAAGAATGAAAGCCTCAGTGATGCTAATTAATACTAGCAGAGGTGCGGTTGTTGATACTTGCGCAGTTGTTGAGGCACTTGAATCTAAAAAAATTGGATATTTAGGGATTGATGTTTATGAAAATGAGCAGGGTATGTTTTTTGAAGACCTTTCATGCCAAACTATCCAAGATAGTGTTTTTAATAGCTTATTAAGTTTTTCCAATGTACTGATAACATCTCACCAAGGCTTTTTTACTAAAAATGCACTAGAAAACATAGCCGATACAACACTTGGTAATATTAAAAAATTTGAAATGGGTGTTGATTTATCTGATGATGAATTGTGCTAATTACATACAATAGGAAAAAGATACGATTCATCTCAAGAATGCTTTCAGTGCAATGGAAAAAAATAGAAAAGACAAAAGATTCATAAGCAAAGAGCCTTTAAGTTAATTGAAAAATATAACTCTGACAAGGGTTTCAATAAAAAATACTAATAAAAATAGCTCCAACAAACAATTTAATGTGGGATCCGAGTAGAATAGTGTAATAGGCTATAAAGGAGAAGTATGAAAACATACAAAGGATCTTGTCATTGCAAGGCAATAACTTTTTCATTTGATTACGGTGCGATTGAAAATGGCTTGAGATGCAATTGCTCAATCTGTCGTAGAAAGGGTGCACTAATGTCGGCATTTACACTTTCACCCGATGAAATAAATATTGAGTCAAAAGGTGATAAATTAAGCCTATACCAATTCGACACCAATATAGCAAAACACTATTTTTGTAATTCATGTGGGATATACCCATTCCATGAAACTATGAGAAAGCCAGG